>Ga0137367_10001656_pt1 | contig 17656 bp, 17 predicted proteins | sample SagtaG_14_FD_104939 | JGI IMG/M metagenome (GOLD analysis project Ga0137367, IMG submission 104939) | Vadose zone soil microbial communities from Sagehorn Ranch, Mendocino, California, USA - Sage1_L_80_16 metaG | ecosystem: Environmental > Terrestrial > Soil > Vadose zone | place: USA... | reverse complement strand
TTCGAAAGGAGAACCCACAGCCAGACCACCGCGGCCTAACCGTTACCTGTCCACGAAAACGGGGGAACTCCACACCCACCTCGGACGCGTATAGATCACGGTTGCCACACCTTAGCTGGGCGGCGCACTGAGATCGCTGATTCTGCGTACGTTGAGCTTGATCGATCGCGAATCGTTCGTCGTCAGGCCGTTGACGAACCCGGTCAACGGCCGCGATGACAGGAGCCGGTAGCTGAGGTTGCCGCGTCGGATTTCAACTTTCGTCCGTGGCGCACGGAATGGCCCGGCGCCTCTATCGCAACAGGCGGGTTGCTGGCAACCGATCGAACGCCACGCAGAGCCGAACCCGGCCTCATTCAAACTGTCTCGCGTCCAGCCGCATCAGGTCAGCGATGCGTTCGACCATCAAGTCGGCGGGCGGGTACCGCTGCTCGTCAGCCACGGCGTACGCGCCCTGGCGGACGAAGGCGGTCCGCGCGGTGTCGCCAAGCAGATGCTTGGCGGTGGCCAGGATGCGCGGCTTGTCGTCGACCAGGACGTGGCGGTCAGCGGGAAACCGGGCTCGCAATTCGTCGAGATGATTCTCTTTGTGGGCATAGAGCATTACCTCATCGACAGCATCAGCCAGACTAGCCCGGGCAATCTTGGCTGCCTGGTAGACAGGGTCTCCGTCCGACACGATCACCACCTGCCCCAGGCCGCGAAGGTACTGGATGGTCTCCAGGGCGCCTGGATACCGCATTTCAGCATACGGATAGCCAAGCACCAGGTCGGCGACCTGTGGGAAACCGACCGCATCGGGATGGTGGGCTCGAAACTGACTGAGGGTGCGCGGAAAGTCGACGAAATCGGACGCGCGGCGCACTTCTTCATACACAGTCCAGAAACTCGCCGCATGAGCGCCACCCATCAGGTGCTCGATACGGCGCGCAAGGTCAGCCTTGACGGCATCGTTGTCGAGCAGGGTGTTGTCGACGTCGAGCAGAAATGTGAAGCGCACGTTTGGAAGAGTGGAGCCAGACGGATAGCTAAGTCGCACACTGGCTGCAGGCGTTCAGTCTGCCTGAATGATGCTCCTGATCTCTGTCGCCCCGCGCGCCTCGGCCTGCGCGATGGCTTCTCGGACAGTGCCCGCCTGAATAACCGTCTCGGCCACGAACACAACCCGATATTGGCTACTGGCGGCGGCCGATGCATTCGTGGCACGCGGCGCCGATGCTTGCGTGGCGCCTCGCCCAGCCCGACGCGGTCCAGACGCCGTCTGGGTATTGCCCGACCGTCGGCCGCGCCCCGTTTGCGGACTCGACGGGGCGGCAGTGGTGGCCGAGGCGGCCGCCGGTGCCGACTGTGCAGCGCTGCGGCGTGGCCGGCCGGGTCTTCGTCGCGGCTTCGCTTGCTCTTGACTCGGCTCGGTCTGCGGCTTTGGCTTCGCGGCTGCGGTCGGCTTGGCTGCAGTACCGCTTCGCAGCCGCGCTCCGTGTAGCTGTGAAACCCGGTACACCGAGGACTGGCCGATGCCAAAGCGGCGCGCGATGTCCGGAACGGGCGTCTTGGTTTCGCTGTACAGCCTGGTCAACTCAAGCTCTTGCTCGTCCGACAGCTTGCGCAAGGGCGACCTTCCGCGCCGCGGAGATGAAGGCGGCGTAGCGTCACTTGCACTGGAGTGGTCTGTCGATTCCGTCACCTGAACCTCCTCATGCTGTTGTGGATCCCGGACACGCTCTGCTCCGCACTTCATGGTATCCACGACGAGCAGGGCTTGGTAGATGTGCGCGGTGAGCAGGCTGTCGACCTGTTGTATCGCCGCCCTGCGCCCTCCGAGTCGGATGTCCAGCGGATCACAATCATGAAGGTCGGTGGCCGGCTACTGGTCGTAGACCCGTTGGAAGATCCGCTCGGCCAACATGATTACGGTTAGGTTGGTGACCGTAGATGGCACCTCGGGGATGATCGATGCGTCCACGACGCGAAGTCGCTCGATACCCCTTACGGCGCCAACAGAGTCCACGACGGACCAAGGATCGCTCGGTCCGCCCATCGGTACGGTGGAGGTTGGGTGGCCATAAACGGCCAGATTGTTATACATATAGGCGCCTAAGTCCTCGTCGCTCACCGAGTCGCCGGGGTGATCTCGCCCTCGGTCAAGCGCGCGAACTCCGGGTGTCGTGCGATCTCCCGCCCGAGTCTGACCGCCTCCAGCGTCCGGCGAGCGTCGCGACAGGTGCCGAGATAGTTGCTGTCGATCAACGGGGCATCCTTGGGGTCCCGGCTGGCCAGCTTCAAGGTCCCTATCGATTCGGGCAGGACGACCGAGGCGGCCAGGACGATGGCACCGCCAGTGGGGCTGAAGGAGCCGTTCAAGAGGTGGGTGACGGTGACGTGAAGGTCAAGCTCGTCCCTCACCGCCTCGCTCGAGGCCGTCCACAGCAACGAGCCGACAGCCGGTGTCATCTGCAGATACCCGGGCGCGAGTGCGTAGACGTTGGGCACGAGGGCCTGGTCCTGAAGTCGCTGCCCCACCGGCAGGTCAGCGATCACTTCGATGCCCAAAGACCTCAGATCGGCGGCGGGACCGATGCCGGAGCGCATCAGGATGGCCGGACTGCCGTAGGTGCCGCACGACAGGATGATCTCGCCGCCTCGGTAGACAATTCCGTCGTCGGCAACCACCCCCACCGCGGTCGTGCCATCGAGGAGAAGCCGGTCGACGTTCACGCCGCCTTTGATGCGGAGATTCGGCCGACGACGGACATCCGCACTGAGATAGGCGAGGGCGGTGCTCTGGCGGACCCCGTCGACAACGTTCACCGGGTAACCGCCCGTACCGTTCTGGTCGGCACCGTTAAAGTCATACACCCGCTTGAACCCGGTGGCGACCGCGGCTTCGACGAATCCCAGCAGCGAGGGTGTTAGTTCCTCGTCCAGTCTCTGTCGAATCGAGAGTGGGCCGCTGCGCCCATGGTAGAGGTCGTCTCCAGTAGGGGTGTTCTCCAGTTCGCGGAAGGCAGGAAGCACTTCCTCATAGCTCCATCCCTCAGCACCATGGGCGGCCCACTTCGCGAAGTCACTGGCCCGGGCCCATATGGCGACCGCCGCATTCACCGACGAGCTGCCGCCCAGGACCTTGCCTCGGGGCGTGGGCATGTGCGGATTCTGGCCATTGCCGCGAGATGTGTATCTCCAGTCGTAGTCGGGGTCGCCTACATTCGAGGAGTCGAGCAGCGTGGCTGGAAAGGCGTCCAGTGCGTAGGCAGGGCCGGCTTCGAGAAGCACGACCGTCCGGCTGGAATCTTCCGTGAGTCGAGCCGCCAGCACGGCGCCGGCTGAGCCGCCGCCCACGATGATGATGTCGGCCACGTCGATCGGATTGGACATGGGCCTCTCCTTCAGTTGGAAATGGTTGTCGGTCCGCGAGTGCTTCGTGCCTTCCGCTGGCGATTCCATCTGCGGGCCGACGATCACTCGAACGTCGGCCAACGCCGCCATGCACACATTGACAACGGTGCCGTCGCCGCTAACCAGACAAGCGTCGAGACGAAGCGTGGGCGGTTGATCGGGATCGGAGCCAAGTCACCCGCATCCGCGTGTCCTACCGACTTGTATGGTGCAAGTGCGATGCTGCGACCGAGACCGCCGTCCGTGCCGTTACTAGGACAACTCCGTTGTAAGCGGAGGTCCGCTTACCTCTTTGGTGAAATCACCATACGGCCATTCCGCCGTCGACCTTGATGTCGACACCGGTGACGAACGAGCTTTCATCCGATGCAAGGAACAGTGCGACGTTGGCGACCTCTTCGGGTTTGCCAAGCCGCCCGAGCAGGGTCTTTCCAAGCATGTAGGCGGCCCATTCCTTGTCGTTGAGCTGCTCGCGTGTCTGATTGGTTTCGATGACGCCTGGGGAGATCGAGTTGGCACGAATCCCGTACTGGCGCCCCTCCATTGCCAACTGCTTAGTCATGCCGACGATGCCCATCTTGGCGGTCGCATGGGCGAGGCCGCCCAGCAAACGAAACACGCGCCAACCCGTCAGCGACGCGGTGTTGAGGATCGTGCCGCCGCTTGCTTTCAGATGAGGCCAAGCCGCCTTTGTCAGGAAGAAGACCAGGTCGACCTCGTCGCGAATACTGAGATGCCACTCGTCTTCCGTGATGTCCTCGATCCAGTTAAAATGCGCCATCGCCGCATTGTTGAACAGCACGTCGATCCGGCCATATTCGCGGATCGCGAATTCGACGACCTCCTGGCAGCCAGCCATTGTCGTCACATCGACGGGATGGAGCGAATTCATCCGCCCGCCGGCTGCGCGGACGATTTGGACGGTCTCCCGCGCTGCGTCCCGGTTCGTGTCGACGCCGACTACCGCTGCGCCTTCTCGCGCGAAGCGCACCGCGGCCGCACGCCCTATGCTGCCTCCGGTGCCGGTGATGACGCAGACCTTGCTGTTCAGTCGCATTTGAGATTTCTCCGTATATGTTGTTGGTACCAGTCGGCCAGGCCGATAGGCGGCCGCCGTCGGTGTGCATGCGACCGCGCCTCCGTCGACTGGGCAGCACCCCTAAGCAAAGTGTGGTCCGGTCGCCGAAAAGACGTAGCGGTGAACCGGTCGGTTACCTCGCACAGCTAGACCGCCTCGGTCGCCCGCCCCTAGCTGATCTTGTAGAGCCCGCCGTCCACGACCAGCGCCTGACCGGTGATGAAACTTGCCTCCGCGCCGGCTAAGAAGGCGACGGGACCGACAATGTCCTCGGGCTCTCCCAATCGTTTGATCGCCTGCTGCTGCCATACGAGCTGCTTGGCTTCCCAAGGCACGTCGGCCGTCGCCGGAGTGTTGGTAAGGGAAGGGAGAATCGCATTGCAGGTGATGCCAAAGGCGGCGACATCATTGGCAAGGCCACGCATGAACCCGATCGCGCCCATCTTCGTCGCCATATAGGCACTGAGCCCCTGTTCGGCGGTCCCGATCGAATTGGAAGATATAGCGATGAAGCGGCCGTAACCATTGCTGCGCATGCGTGGCACGAAGTGCTTCGCGCTATGGAATTGCGCGTCGAGATTGACCGCGAAGCCCCGGCGCCACGCATCGAACTCCAACTCTTCGATGAGACCGCGCGGAAAAACCGCCGCATTATTGACGATGATGTCCACGCGATCGAATGTTCGGTCGATCGCCTCGCCAAGTTTTGACCGTGCGGCCTCGCTAGAGACGTCCGCGGCGAACGGGATCGCCGACGGTCCGGCCAACGCCGCCGACTCGAGCGGGGCTTCGAGATCGACCAGGGCGACGTCAGCCCCGCATTGCGCGAGCTTCACTCCAATGGCACGGCCGATGCCACGGCCGGCGCCGGTGACAATCGCCACCTTGCCTCTCAACGATGTCATGCAACTCTCCTGTCGAACTGCGAGGTGAACTCGATTTCCCTTCGTCAAAGCCGGGCGAGGAGGGGATTGATGTCCGTTGCCTCAACTCGTTGCTGACACTCGCGAAGCTGTTGCTCCTGTTGAGCCTACTTGGGCGGAATGACGGCTGAGGCCGAGGATGTCGTCTCTGATGATTAGGTTCGGGCCCGACTCGATCGCGGCGATCGTCATCTGTTCGATGGCGTCGGAACATTGGAGTTTGGCGCAGCGATCACCTTTGCGATCCGACCAATCGTCACTCTGGGCCGGTGCCGTTCGTGGCGGTGCGGAGGACGAGGATCCCGAGGAGAAGAAACACGCGCATAGGCTCAGTGTCTGGTCTGTATGCCGACCACCGCCTTGCTGGCAGGCTCACAACACCGAACGCGACCCGGACTGAGGCCTAGCGCGTGGTGAATGTGACTCGCTCGATCAGCGCCGGGTTCACGGATACATGGTCTGCCCAGGCCAGCACCACGCTGACCGTGCGCCACCCTCGGGGTGGCGTGAGCCGATCCACCACGGTATACATGCTCGGCGCTGAGCTCGCGCTTCGCCCTGCCACGGTCGCGCTGAGCGTCCGCGACCACGGGCAGCACCTGCCGCGCACGTTCGATTTCTGCCCGCCGACGGTCATCGACGGTGCGGATCCGCAAGCCGCGCTGCGCATCGTCGACACTGCGCCAGAGGTCAATGCCGATCGCGCCATCGGCTACCTACACGAGACGGACCGGGCACTCGTGCCAGTGAAGGAGCCTGAGGCCGTCAGCGTCCTGGCGTTGCCGCTGCTGCTGGAGTGGCTTGAGGAGACCGACGTCGCGCGCCTACAAGGCTTCCTGCCGACCATATACAAGGCTCGCCGCAGTTGGCGAACTCGAGCGTCTCCCGCGAAAGCCGGCACACGCATTCGCAGCGATCGGAGGCCTGGTCAGCGTGGCGTCGTTCAGGACGGACGCTCACTCGAGCGGACCACTAGCCGCAGCTGTCGAAGGCGTGCTACTTGGCGCACTCGTCTAGGCGCAAACTCGCCGAGCGAGCCCCGGCACAGAACACCGCCGTCCATCCTGGGCGTAGGCCGTCCGGCAACAACAACGTCAGGCACGCTGTGCAGCGCTCGACAGCAGAGGCCCTGCCTCCACTCGACATACGACTAGATGCTCGCCAGTGAGTCGCCAAGTCCGTGCGCATCGGGTGGGCTGTGTTGTTCGCACGGTTCGAGGCCAGCGGCATGTTCGGGATCGAGAGCTAGACCATGGCCGTCTCACCGGCGCGTCACGTCAAGCGGTACTCAAAAAGGCACTCAATAACCACGACAGATGCCGCATGTGGACGGCACGCAACGGACGTACGCCCAACTTGGAAGGCGTCCGCTGAGTACGAAAAAACCGCTCCGCCCTTGCCTGGCAGGCAAGGGGTCGGCGGTTCGAAATGCGCGGTGTTCGGAACCGTTTCGTACTCAGAATCGGCGACGCTGCGGCGCTTCCAAGGCCGACCACTTGCCTGTTGACCACTATCTTGTGCCGGGAACGCCGCGGGCGTACCAGACGCACCGAGGCGGAAACTCACGCCCTTCAGGCTCGCGCGAACCCGCCGAATTGATGCGCTAACGCGCAACCCACGCTTCATTGCACTGCGCCGAAGTAGCTGGCGACGACGCGAGCCGCGCTCGCTGATCGCGTCAATGGCCATGATGCGCGTGCCCACAATGCCCATGGCTTCGCGACTCGTGCCGAGCACCTGGAAGTCAGGACAGCTTCGCAGCAGAGCGTCTACGAGCCCGCGCAAGCGTGCGGCACTTGCTCGCATTTATTCAACGCCAGCAGCAGTCGGCGCGCTCGTAGGCGGGTGGCGAGCGCTAGGGCTAGTCGGATGCTCAGCTGTGGCCTTGCACTGCATGCGCAACCTATCGGCGTCTCTGGTCGATGACCCGCACGGCTTTGCCCTCGCTCCTTGGCACGCCGCCAATAGCCAGCACCTCGACGCGGATGCTGAGACCCGTCGCTTGTTGTAGTGCGCGGACGGCCCGCTCGCGCAGTGCAGTACCGTCCGCGTCAGCCGTCGCGGGCTCGCACAGAACCGTCAGTTCGTCCAGCGTCCCCGGTCGGGTAACAGCGAGGCTCGCCGTCGGCGAGCTGGTAGTGCGGTGCGAAGCCGGCGAGGGGTGTAGGATTCGTTCGCACCGCTCAGGAGATGCTGTGGCGGGGAAGACCACCGGAGCCAACCGACCATCAAGCGGTCCGCCCGTCGACGCAGGGACGGCCCGGCGTTCGCTCCGCGCCGCCGCGGGAGTGCTGCTTCTCGGCGGGCTCATCTTCTTCGCCGGGGTCAGCCGCCCGGTCGTGGGTGCCTGGGCCGAGGCCTTCGACGACGAGGCGAAGCGGATCGCCATCGCGAAGGCCGACGCGGACCAGTTCACCGTGGGGTTTGTCCTCATGGGCGTCGGCTTCATCGTGATGGGGATCGCCCTCGGCCTGTGGGGAAGGGCGGTGACTCGCCTCGAGACCGGACGTCGCGCCACCGCGGCCGTCGTCCTCGGCCTGACGGCTGCGATTGGGGTGTTCGGGCCGGGCCTGGTCCGGGTCATCGCCCCGCTCGTCGATGTCGAACTGGCGGCCGGCCAGAGCGGCTGGCTCGCCGCAGCCTTCATCGCCGGCGCGGTGGCCCTGAGCCTTGGGTTCGCCGGGTTCGGCATCCTGACGTGGCGGGGACCGGCGCCGCGATGGGCGGGGATCCTCCTCGCCCTCACGGGCGTCGCTGCCGCGGTGACCTTTCCCGCGTGGTACATGCTCGGCGCCCTCGTGTTCGGCCTGGCCGGCGTGGTGCACTTCCGGCGCAGCTGGCCACCGAACCCGTACCCGCCTGCGGGCACGCGGTAGTCCTAGGGACACCGCCGAGCGCGCCCACCCGGAGGCCAGCGCGAACACCAAACCGCGGCTCGCCTCGGTGGCAGCGTCCGGCCCGTGCGCGAACCCGACAACCCGCACGATCCAAACGCCACCGCGCTCTGCACGATCACCGGGACGCAAGCCGTTCCGGCACGTCAACAAACAGAACGCAGCGCGAGTGGCGGAACTCATCGACTCGGGCCACGACCTAACCACGATCTGTGTGCGCAGCCCGGGAGCCAGCAATGTCGTCCCCGTGATTCTCGCTGCGCGTCCACCGGTGCTCAAGCACTTGAATGCGCTATGTCTGACTTCTCGACCGGGCGATCAAGCCGCCGGCCGCACACCGCCAAGCCGAGGCCGCAGCCGGCGATCACTCAAGGGCGCCCCGTTGTCGCGTTACGTCTATGAATAATCCAGGCTAGACGTTCTCTGGCGTGCACGCGCCGACCGCCTCCAGGAGCGCGCCTGCGAAGACTGCCCTGCCATCCGCTCTTGGTGCCAGCTCCCCAAGATCGTGCACGCCTTCTGGTAGTTCCACGGGAACGGCCCGTGCGCCGAGGGCGTCCGAGAGTCGGAGCGTAGCCTCCAGCCCCGCGTCGTCCTGGTCGAGAAACCAGATAGACGCGTTGAAACGCGCGCAGGTGCTCACGAGTATCGGGGCGCGTGTGGGAGCCGAGCAGAGCCACTGCCGGGTAGCCCCAGCAGCACAGCGTCAGCCAGTCAAACACGCCTTCGATCACGATCACCGTCGGGGATCCGCGGACCTGCTCGAGGCCGAGCAACGGTGTAGGACCGGGCAGGTCGAGGTACTTCGGCGCCGGCTGCGCGCCATCGCGCTCTCGACCAGCTGACTCGTCCGTGTCCGCAGCTGCCTCGGCCGGTTCCAGGAGAGGTCCCGTCAGCCAGAGCGAGTCTCCCGCCCGCAGCTCGGGTACCACGATGTGGCCGCCCAGGAACTCCCGACCGGAGCGGGTGAGCAAGCCGACCCGCAGCGCTGGCCCAAGTGGTAGACGCTGCCAGCGCAATGCGGGGACGAGCTGATCGCCCGCGGCGTACCCGATGCGGCAGGACTCGGCGGTGGCCCGGTCGATCCTCGGCGCTGGAGGTACGCGAGGGCGGTGGAATCGGCCAGCAGGCGCTGGTGATAGAGCCAGGTGGCTGCCCGAAGGACAGCCACTTCATCGTGATCGCGTCCGGCGAAGGCGACTGGCGCCTGTGACGTCGCCGAGGCTGTGTTCACGTGCGGCCCGCACGGTAGAAGTTGACCAGCGCGCGCGCCGCCCGTCAGACGTTCAACGGCCTCGAGGAAATCTACGCCCTCAGCCATTTCGACGAAGCGGATGGCGTCCCCGCCCACGGCGCAGCGAAAGCAAAACCATGAATGCGTGTCCGGCCAGGTGTAGAAATTCGGTCGGCCCTGGTCGTCGTGGAAGGGGCAGCGTCCGACCGAGGCGCGGCCCTGTCGGCGGAGTGCGACGCCATAACGCGCGACCACATCCTGAATCGGGTGCGCCTCCTTGAGCGCCTCGACGTCGACCCGCCGGGCGTGACGAACACAGGTGGGGTTATCAGGCACGTCTACCAGCGGTCAGGCTGCGCCGAGAAGCTCGGGTGGCAGCGCATGCAGCCACCGCGACGGTTGACGCGGTTCAGTTCGTTCGCCGCTCGATCGCACGAGACAGGCGCTGAGAAAGAGGCGTTCGCGGGCGCGCGTGAGCGCCACGTACAAAGCGCGGAGCTCTTCGTCCAGAGCGTCGCCATCGGGCGTGGTGTTGGCCTGGGTAAGCGCTCTGTAGTGTGGGACGAGGCCTTCCTCGAGCCCCACCACGAACGTCGTTCGCCACTCTCTCCCTTGGCGGTGTGCATCGAGCTCAGGCGGACGGCCTCCTCGTCGCCAGGGGCCAGGCCCTCGCCGAGGGCAGTGTCATCCAGCCATTCGGCGAGTGAGACCTCGATGCACTGGGCGAGTCCCCGCAGCCGGCCGAGCAGACGAAGCCGCCTCGTCCCATCCGGATGGAGCTCGAGCCACCTGCGATAGCCGCTGCGATCGAGCGCTCGGTCCAGCAAGGTGACCGGGGGCAGCCACGGCAGCAGACCCGAAGTCGGCTGCGCGGGCAGCCAGCTCGGCTGTCGTCGCCCGCTCCTCGACGAGGGTTGCCGCCAGGAGCGCCAGCCCGCGGCGCGGCACGTCAACGATGCGGGCCAGCGCCGCCCGATCGGCGGGGTTCACCGCCAACCGCAGGTAAGCAATGACGTCGCGGGCGACACGTGTGCCGAAGAGATCGGCGTGGCCGTGCAACCTGTACGGGAGCCCCGCCGCCCGCAAAGCGCCGACGAGCGCGTCGGCCTGAGCGCGCGTGCGAAACACGATGGCAGCCTCTCCCGGGTGAGGCAGTAGCCCGCGGTCGAGCAGCGCCGCGATCTGTCCCGCGACGAAGATTGCCTCGGCCTGTTCGTCTTCGGCAAGCAGCAAGCGCGGCAATGGACCTACCGGATTGTCGGTGTAGAGTGGCGAGCGATTGGGCAGCAGCTCGGCAAGGCCATTGCTCAGTTGGACCAGTCGGCTGGTCGAACGATGGTTCTTGTCCAGGGTCACGTGATTGGCGCCCGGATGATGCTGGACGAAGCGTTGCATCGCGTGCGGGTCGGCGCCGCGCCACCGGAAAATGCACTGCGCGTCGTCGCCTGCAACCAGCAGGTTGCCGTGTTGTGCGGCCAAGAGCTCCACCAGCCGCCACTGCGTCTGATCGACGTCCTGGCCCTCGTCGACCAGCACCCAGCGATAGGCATCCTGAAGCACGCGCAATGCGCCCCCGTCCTGGGTAAATAGCCGCAGCGGCAGGCTGAGCATGGCCACGAAGCCGATCGCACCGTGCCGACGCAGCCGCTCCTCGTATGCGGCAGCGAGCGGCGCCACAAGATCGTTCTGGCGGCTTTCAGCGTCCGTGAGCAGTCGGTGCGGATCGACGACGGAGGCCAACTCGTCCACCGGCACCGCCTTCAGGTCCCAGCCGAGCGAATCGGCCGCGGAGCCCAGCAACGCTCGGGCTTCGTCCTGATGCAGCACGCTGGGCCGGTCCTCGTAGCCAAGATGGATGGCCCAGGTGTCGATCACGCGTCGACCGAGTGCATGCAGTGTCAGGATGGCCACGTCGGCAGCGCGGTCGCCGAGCTGGCGAGCTACCTCCCGCCGCAGCCTGCGTGCAGCTTCCGTCGTGAAGCTCACGACCAGAATCGTCGAGGGGTCGAAGCCGCGCTCGCCAATAAGGAACGCTACTCGCGCTGCCAGCACGGTCGTTTTCCCACAGCCAGGTCCGGCGACGATGGCCAGCGGCCCGTCGGCGGCCGTAATGGCCCGAAGCTGCGCCGCGGAGAATTCGGCACTGCTCACTACTACCAGGCCTGGCCGCCGCTGCGCGCCCCACGAGCCCATTGCAAACCCTGGACTTCGAACTCGCCGCGGAGCGCTCGATCGGTGCGTAGACAAACGATGAGATTCTGGCCAACGCAGTTGCGAGCAACGCGAGCCGGCATCAGCGGGTCTCCTCGGCTCGGGTCCCGAGCCTGTCATCGGCCTCGTACGTGCCGAGACCGACGCCGTCGGCTCGGGCGCTCGGCTCGTGGTGGACTCTGCTCGCATTCGTGCCGATATGCGTCGCGATCCTTTGGCGGCTGACCGACGAAGAGCGCTTTCTCTCGACCAACCTGCCGGGCTACGCGGCGTATCGCGATCGAGTGCGGCAGCGCCTGATTCCGCTGACGTGGTGATGCCGACCCAAAGCAGCTTGAGTCCGGCGACCCGCCGCGACTGCAGGCCTACGACGACGAGCCCGACGCTGGCCTCACAGGGCATTGGCACATATGTGGGGTGGATTCATCACTGACTGATCTGGGCCGCCCGTCGGCGCATCAGTCGGAAGCCGACCGCCCGGCCACGGCCGCGCCAGCAGCAGGCCCGAGCCCAGTTCAGGAGTGTCCGACGCGCCGGGCGCGTTCGAACTCACCCTACTCCCTCCGGACGGTCGGCACCTTCGGCCTGGCCAGCATGCTCGCCATCGACGGAATATGTAGACGTGTGGCGGCAGGGCTCGCTGACGCCATCTTCGTCGCGCTGAGGCCCGCGTAGCGCCCTTCGGGGTAGTCTCGCGCTATCAACGCGGTCCACAGCGACGCTCCCAACGCCGAGTCGACTGACTGGAAACAGATCCTCCAGCTCTAGGACCAGCTGATGGCGATGTCGCCGACCCCAGTTGCGCTCAACCGCGTCGTCGCCTTTTGCCGAAGTGGAGGGACGTTAGGCGGCGCTGGAACTTGTTGCTGAGCTGGACTTGCACGACTACGAGTTGTCACGCGATTCGGGCCGATTTGCTGCGTCGCGTCGAGCGAATCGACGAGGCAAGTGAGGCGTACGACGCGGCGATCGGTCGCACGCACATCGCGACCTCCGCCGCACCGATTCACTCTAGGACGTCGATATCAGGGGAGAATCGGCGGGTCGTCGTACCACACGTTGCTCGACGAGATCTGTGGCATCATGACGTTGCCGCCGCCATCCACCAGTACGTCGGGACAAGTGGCCGTCACGTTGAGGCCCAGCACGGAGTTGAGCGCATTCAGGGGCGCGCTGAGGCCGCTCTGGAGCGCGCTCTGCAGCGCAGGCTCGTCCTCCGGTGGCGAGCTGAGGGAAGATCCCCACGGCGTGTACATGATTCCCACGCGCCCAACCACCACACTGATCCGCCCACCCGAGCAGGCGAACTGAATATCGAAGTCGCCATCCGCCTCGGTGTTGGGCCAGTTGTTGTAGATCCGCGTCAGATCCAGGTCGACGTGGCTTGTGCGCCCGTCTTTCGGAGTAGCGTCCACGAAGCGGGAACCGTTCAGGTTGCCCCATTTGTAGGTGTCGTCGACGCCCTCGATCCAGTTGCCGACGATCGCTTCGATGCGACTCTCGAGCTCAGCGCGCGACATTGACGTCGGACGAGCAGCCGCAGTGTAGCCCTGCCACAGCGTGTGGCTGCGCAGCGTCGTGCCGGCGATGGTGAACGAGGGTGTGTGGCCATCGTTGGCGTCGACCCACCGACACGCGGAGGTCGAGGTCTGGAACGAGCGCGAGTAAATCGCCTTGCCGTTGATGCGCAGACTCAGGCTCTCGACGCACCAACCATTTGTGCCCGTCTTCTGTACTGTCAGATATCTGATGTCGCTGAGCGTGCGGAGGTTCGTCAGGCTGAGGTCGTACGTAAAGTCGTCGCCGCCTTCGAAATCATCGCGTCCGTAATCGACCCAGGTGTGGTTGCCGTCGTTGAGTGAGACCTGGACGTCGTCGTCGGTGCCGGCGCTGCCGACACTGCTGGTGACGAATCGGATCTGCGCCCGATACACGGGCATGCTCTCCGACGGGGCCGCATACGCAACTCCGGGCTCCACGAGAGCAGTTAGCAGTGTTGACATGCCGAGGCCAATCATCAGCGCCGCGAAGGCGAGCCGTGCAGTGGTGCGCATATGCATTCCCGGCCACCTTGCCACGTTCGCAGGCCAGCCGCTGTGAGCTGCGTCACACCTGACTCCGGCGACCACGCCTGATGTTCGCGTCGTGTTTGATGCAGAAGTGCGTCAGCTCGGCGCTGTCGCGTCCGCGGCCTGGTCGCGCAACACGCGCTTGAGGATCTTGCCGGTGGCATTCTTCGGCAGCGCGCCGACGAACTCCACCTGTCGCGGCACCTTGTACGCGGCGATGCGCTGGCGGCAGTAGGCGTCGAACTCACCGACCGAGAGACTTGCGCCCTCTTGCAGCACGAGGAAGGCCGCCGGGATCTCGCCCTTGATGGGATCCGGTAGGCCGACCACCGCGCACCCCCTGATCGCGGGGTGCTCGAACAGCACCTCCTCCACCTCGCGCGGCCAGATCTTGAAGCCCGCCGAGTTGATCATGTCTTTCACACGATCGACGATATAGATGTAACCGTCGGAGTCCACGTATTCGATGTCGCCGGAGTGGAACCAGCCGTCGCGAATCGCCTCCTTGGTTTCGTGCGGACGGTTCCAGTAGCCGAGCATGACGTTCGGCCCTTTGATGCAGATCTCGCCCCACGTCCCCGGTTCCACCTCGCGGTCCTCCAGGTCCAGGATCTTGATCTCGACGTTCTCGATGGGCGTGCCAACGGACCCGGGCCGGTGTTCCCAGATGTGGTTGTACGAAGCAAACGGCGACGTTTCGGTGAGACCGTAGCCTTCCACAATCGGAAGTTCGAATATTGCTTGCCAGCGCCGCGCGACTTCGATGGGCATCGTCGCAGCCGCGGAGAAGTAATAACGCACTGAGCTGAACCGCCGCGGGTCAATACCGGCGTTCAGGAGGCCAATGTAGATGGTCGGAACCGCGAAAAACATGGTTACCTGCGCGTGCTCGACCAACGCAGGTGTCAGTTGTGGCTCGCGTCCCTCACGGCAGACTCCGAGTTTCACCTCTACTCGTACGCTTGGCCATCCTGAGCTCGGGTCAGCGCCGCGGAATGCGAATGGAATAAGTCAGCTAATTTGCCTCCGCTGATGCTTGGTGCGAGTCGTGACGCGTCACGCGCAATTCGTTTTGAGGGCCAAACACCTTTGGTCACATAACAAGCTAAGTGGTCTTGTTCGGGAGTGGGGGCAAATTTGGGGGCAATCACAGCGACCGACGGCACATTTCGGCGGACTACGGTGAACTGGTCCCAGAACAGTTGTGCGAAAGTGCATCTCGCAGCGGGTCTTGGCGGACTGCTGTGAACGGCGTTTCGGAAGGCGCCCCATAGTCCCCCCTTCCGCACCTATCTAGCCGAAAATCGCTGGAAATGAGTTCAGAAGCAGGTCATGCGTTCTAGAGTTTGGCCTGGTTGACACCAATTCTGACACCTATGGGGTGCGACAGCGTGCGACGACGACCGCTGCTGAGCACTTGCACGCCGCTCAGCGTCTGGAGGTGCCCCGCTGGAACCAGCGTCTGGAAAAGTCCAGCGCAAGCGGATTGCCCGCGGCCTCGGCGAGCACTCGGGCGCGCAGGGTCGGAATGCCACTCAGGTGCGCGTCGATCGAGCAGTTCGGCCGCCGCTTACGCGCTCAACCGCTCGAGGCGCAGGGCGGAGAGGCGAGCGTCGACCCGCAACGTCGGATGTCCCGCGCGAACGGCGGCAACCACGGCCAGTGCCTCGCTGTCCAGCGGCGAGCGATGAACGCGAGCGCCCAAGGCTGGGGCGGTCGAGCGATTGAGCGTCATCGACGATCGGGATCACTGACCCTCGCATCGGCCGTGTCACGCGGAACTGAAAGGCAGCCAACGCAACACCACGCAGGACTCGGATGAGATCCGCTTCTCGCTCACGTCGCCAATGCTTGACCGCGGCGCCGTCGCTTGAGTCAATCGACTCCTTTCAGGGGCGTTTCGAGCCACGCGTCGTCAACCGCGAGTTGAAGCGGTCCGCGCGGGAGCCGGCGGGGGTCGGTCATGTCTGGGCCGCGCCTCGACGTTAGCGAACGCACCGCAGAGGGCGTCGCGGTCCAGAATCCCGGTCCTGATCGGTCGTCTGGATGGGATCAACAGGCCCCATTTCGTATCCGAGAAACGCAACCAGGCACAGGAAAACGCAACATCGGGACGCAGCCAGACCGATCCGCCAGGGGCCAGCGCGGGCGCAGACTGCAGCCATGACTACCTTTACTGTCGCCTGGCATGGCACTGGTCAAGAGACAGAGTCCCTGATCCAGGCGATCGCACATAACTGCGGATGCGATTTCGGATTGATGGGCGCTCGAATATCCACCTGCGGCGCCCACCGGATGCTCGTCGACGACCAGCGCGCGCTCAACGGGTTGTTGTTCGGTCGCTACCTCGCGCCTCGTCTGTTCCGCGAGGAAATGGACGTCTGAGTTGACCGTATGCCGGACGACATCGCGCGGCTGATCGCCGAATTCAGGCGACGGGGGTCTGCGGCTTCACTTGCCTGGAAGCTGGGCATCGTGATGGACCTCGAGCGCTTCGCCGAGGGTCGCATTGTTCCATTCCTCGTCGAAGTTTTGGTCGATCGTCGGCAACCGACCGAGGTGCGCACACACCTTCTCAAACGGATCAGAAATGGTGGGATTCGGCCGGAGGAGAATGGCCGGGTCGCCGCGGCGCTTATCTCCCTTCTCGACGAGACGTCGCCCGCCGACCTCCGCACCCACGTCGTCCTTGCGCTCGGCGCGTTGACTGACGTGGGTGGAGTCCTGACGGTGCTCGGCAGCATTGCCCTGGACGAGTCGGCTCCAGTCGACTTGCGCTACATCGCTTTCACGTCCCTGGAACGCGCCGGGCCCACCGAGCACTCCATCGCGGTACTACGGACGCTTGCCCATGACGAAACGCTCGGTCGCACCGCGCACAGCACGCTGCTTGCCTGGCGAGTGGCTCAGGAGACATCTGATGACAACGACGATGACTGATCAGAACCGCTCAAGCCAGTGGCAGAGCCGGCTTGTAGCAACGGACCCAAACTCCGTCGAGTCGGGGCCCAGCGAAGACTGGAGCATGTTGGTCCACGATCTGCGCAACCCACTTGCGACTGTCAACGGCTACGCGGAACTGCTGGGCCGCCGCGCCGCGAGGGGCCAGGTTCGGCCGACCGACATTGCCCAGAGCTTGCGGCACATCCAGGATGCAGTAAAGACAATCGAACGGCTACTGGATCAATTCCGCACCGGGCCGGAGGCCCGATCGCCCGGCGCCAGCGACCTGATCGAGGTCGCACGACATGTGGCTGGGCAAACCCAGCCCGATGCAAACGGACCCCAGCGCATCACCGTCCTGCCGGCAATCGACCACTTGCTGGGAACATGGAACCGCGTCGACCTGGAACGCGTCCTCGCCAACCTGTACGACAATGCGCTGAAATACAGTCCGACCGATCGGCAGGTGGTGGTCACGCTTAGCCAGGCTGGCGGCTGGGCGATCGTTCGCGTGGCTGACGAAGGCTACGGCATTCCTTCGCTAGACCTGCCTCACGTTTTCGATCCGGGCTACCGCGCATCCAATGTGGCCGGTCTGGCCCCTGGCAGCGGAATTGGCCTGGCAACCGTCCAACGAATCGTGCATTGCCTCGGCGGCAAGATATCCATCCAGAGCATGCAAGGGCTTGGCACAACGGTGACAGTGCGTCTCCCGATCAGGCGCGAAGGGAGTTCGACCTCGTGACCATCCGACTTGTGCTGGCAGACGATCACGTCGTTTTACGCCAGGGTCTGCGCGCGCTTCTCGAGGATGAGTCCGATATGGAGGTGGTCGGCGAAGCGGACAACGGCTGTGAGGCCGTAGACCTCGTACTCCAAACCGAACCGGACGTGCTCCTGATCGACCT
>Ga0137367_10001654_pt1 | contig 17661 bp, 29 predicted proteins | sample SagtaG_14_FD_104939 | JGI IMG/M metagenome (GOLD analysis project Ga0137367, IMG submission 104939) | Vadose zone soil microbial communities from Sagehorn Ranch, Mendocino, California, USA - Sage1_L_80_16 metaG | ecosystem: Environmental > Terrestrial > Soil > Vadose zone | place: USA... | reverse complement strand
TGAATAAAAAAAATGAAAAGGTATAATCTCTCCAATGAAAGCTGACTGGTACATTATCCTGTTCTTCCTTCTGGCATTTGTCATGATCGGTTTGAATGAACTAGGCTATGGGGTATTTGCTCTGCCGCTGTTATTTCCGTCATCCTGGCTGATAACCAAAGCATTTGAACAAGAAAACCCTAAATAAGTAGATGATGGATGGACCTAAGCATGGCGAAAATGGTTACTGCCGCAAATGTCACTCTTACTGCTGGGGCAACTGCGAGGCATAGGAGACAGCCGATTGAATGGCTGATAAACAAAAACCCATAGGCGTTTGTGATCACTGTGAAGGTCCCATCCCGCGCGGGGAGTGGTACACCAGCAAGGGGACAGCTCGCTTACATTGCTCGTTCGAGTGCAAGCAAACTGCCAACAGCCGAAAAGGAAATCCAACCCGTATTTCCAAATTAGTCAAACGGGTGGCTGCTGGATTGTGGAAAAATCCGCGAGATGGGTTGGATTCAGAGACGATAAAGCAACTGCAATCCGTCACTAGTCGAAAAGGCCGCTTGCGCGAGGTGGCTGAGGGGCGCTGGAGAAACCCCGCACTTACTGATGAGGCGCGCAAGAAATTGTCAAGGCCGCGAAAACACAGCGATGTTTTGCACTCCGCCATAGAGAAACTCCGAACGATGAAAATGAGTGAGTTGACAATTGAGGAACGTGATGCGTATCACGCCTATCGATCGGAGTTGCGAAATGCTAGGCGGGATGAGATCAACCGCCTGGCGCGCGAACGCTATCATCACCGGCAGTCCGAATCATCCCCAAAAGAACACGAGAAACAGCGCGAGAAATAGCGCGGGCAAAATAAAGCGAAGACTCAAAAGAAGATACACTCCCCATCAACGAGATAGCAAACACGATCCCGTTTTTACAATCAAAAATGTAGTTTCACAGCCCCGAATGGATATCCATTCGGGGCTGAATTTATTTTGATTAACAAAAGGAGGAACAGGTTATGACACACATAACTCCACTTACCTTCACCAGTCCGGTAACCGCGGAAGGATTACGCTCTGCGCTCGATGAACATGGATTGATCGAGCAGCGTGTTCTCGTACGGTTTTCCGGTGCAGCAAATTGCATCGTAAACAAGCATACACGGAAGCTCCTTCGCCAAACAACTGGACGCTTCTTTGTGGGAACCAACGGGTTTCTATGCTTCCAGCCGCCAGCCTCCCGACGAAGCGGTTACCGCGTTGGCAATGCCTTTGAGATCGACCGGCTTGCCAGCATAGAACCTATCACCACGGTTCAATTATCCGATGAGCAAAAACAGGCAAAGGAGATTGCCCGGTTTGAATCTCTCCTGCGCCGCGCGCATCCGAACTTTGATGCCGAGTGGCTTCGCGCTGTCAGCGATGGCAAGAGTACAAAATGGCAGGCGAGATCTATCCGGCCGTCCAAGTATTTTTCAAGCTGGGTGATCGAGAACATGCAGAAAGCGTTTGATAACTGCACCGAATATTCTTACGGTCGCTCTGCGCGCTCGCATTCCGGAAGAGATATGGGATTTGAGATCAAGCCTTCGGAAGGTGGAAAGAAGGTCAAGGCTTGGTTCAATTCCTACCTTCCGGGCACAGGAAACGGAACATCGTATGTTCTTTTCTCCCCCGATTTTGCATCACAGGCTGAGGATGACTGATGAGCGACGGCAAGCCCCACGGCACACTCTACACCATCGAGTGGCTGAATAAATACACCTCACCCCCAAGTGGCGCGCCGTTCGTGCTCGCCGAGGTCTTTACGCTCCAACGGCAGCCGCCAGTAGAATTTGAGCAAATCCCGTTCTCGCTTGGTGGTGGCTACGGTAGGTGTACCCGTCACGTTGCCCCGCCGAGCCGACAGTTCCCCCAATCGACACTTGCAAAGGTCCGTAGAAAGAGACTGGCAAGACGCCTCAGCGTCCGTGTCCCGATGTTTGCAGACTTCTTCATGCAGCAAGAAATCGAGAAGAAGCCGGATTATTACAACGGGATCACGGACGCCAAAATTAAACAGGCGCAGGATGAAGTCCTGCTAAGAGAGTGGAGAGCCTACAACGACTATCTAACCCGCATTGATAAGGTCATCATCTATGCGGACGAGCCGCCAGAGTGCAAAGAGCGATCTGAGCAGCTGCGGGCAGAAATGGAAGCAATCAGACATAAGAGCGTGTCTACAGACACGCTCGGGAGGCAGCCATGCGCTTCGTAATCATCCGGGGCAAGAGGGTTCAAGGGACAAGCTCGTTCTCCTGTCATCCACGAGTAAAGAGGCAAAAAACCAGAATCAGAGAAAGCAAGCGGAACTCCTTTACCATTTGATGTTCAGAAACCTGCCCGGTGAAGCCCTGGAAGAACTCGCCACTGTTCTCAAACGCGAGATCCTGGGCGAGTAAAAAGTGTGTCTTTAGACACAAAATCGATAACCTAGGAGCGTGTCTGTAGACACGCTCCTAATTTTCCACCTAACCAACAACATCCATCATGGAGAAAGAGGGTCCTATGAGCTACATCAAGAAAAAAATCGGCACAGTAACCATCGCGGAAGGTCAGACGGCGACCAAAACCTATGAGTGCGCGGCGTGGTACAAGAACCTTGCTCTCACCCCTGGCACCTACGATGTGTTTGGTCTCTTCGAGAAGTATGGCCCTTATTCGGGCGTCAAGCCAGAATTTGTGGGCAAAGAAGAAATTAAGTGGATCACTTACACTGTTCCCGGCGTGGTAACCGGTGACTGCTTTGACTCCCTGTTTTGCGGCAACCTGATCGCCCCGCACCGTAATGAGCATGTCGGCGAACCTGAAACCTACTACGTCCAGATGTACCCGTATGCGCTAGCGCAGGCTCTTTGCGAAGGGTGGCAAACCAATATCACGCTCGATCCTGGCTACAGAGCCCAGCCTTATGACTTCGAGTACCAAGGGGAGAAGCGCAGGACCTGGGAGATCGTCGCCGTTAAGCCGACCGAAAGCGTGTCTGTAGACACGCTTTCCAATTGAACCAATAAACACCAATTTCAATAAACGGGCTTGAGTCACATGACTCAGGCCCGTTTTGCTATTCACACTTCAGGAGGTTGCTATGAACCTAAACTTCAAAAAATCGTTTATCGGCGTGATGCTTACTCTCGCTCTACTTTTCTCCTGCCCATTGTCGGGGAGATTGCAGAACACCAAACCGATCAACGCGTCGGAACAGGCACAGAATAGCGGGCAATATGATTACTCTCAGTTGCCATGGATTATGAACCTTGTGTCTGTCACAACCTATGAGGGTAATACCCAATACGCCTATCACGTGGTTGGCAAACTTATGTCAGGCCCAATCGAATACAACCGGGTTGTAGGTCAGTTTGACAACTTGAAAATCGAGGAGAAGTATTCGGAAGTCCAACATTCTCAAGATGTGTTCACGCTGGATACTGACGGTCATACAAACGACTTGCTGAAAGACGCTAATGGTCGAGCGATAACTTTGTTCGTCACCTACTACCTCGACGATGAGATTGTTCTTGGTCCGTTTTCAGCCGTCCTTCCGCCGCTTGATCGAATTCCTGCAGGCGGGACGCCGCTTAAGTTCGAGCTTGTATTAAACCAACGGGGATAAGTGACACCATGGACCAATATAAGAATTACAAAGATACCTGCATCACTTGCGGTGAGAAGTTTACCGAGAAGCGCCCATGCTGCTGTGATGATGGTCAGACTGATGACGGCACACTGCACTATCACGGTGTTTGCGTAGAGTGCTGTTCTCTCCACAGCGAGAAGGCACGCGCCGAAAAGAAAACAGTTGCGGCCGGTTGGGATGAGGAAGCGTATCAACGGCACATCGCTCAAGAAGGCAACAACACCTGGAACGAACACCCTGATGGCTGCTTCTACTGCGGAAGCGGCGAACACCATAGCCAGGATTGCCCGGACAAACAACCCTACTGGCAATCAATTTGAAAATCAACCAACAACAATTCAATTGCAGGCTTGGAGTCAAATGGCTCCAAGCCTAACTTTTTCTCTGGAGGCAACTATGGACATCATCAACAACACAACCATCTACAAAATTTTGGACTTCGGCGCGAGAACCTGGTGGGCACACAAGCAACTGCGCGATCTGGGCAAGGATATTGAAGCTCGACGCGCAGAACGCCGCGCCATCCTGGACGATCTGGAAACTGTACGCTCGGCGCTGTACGTCATGATCGGTCACGGTCGCTTCGTGATCGTCACGGGTCCACACTCCACTGTCTCTGGATACGGCCAACTGGAATATCCCCTCGTGCTGGCTTGTGTCCTGCGCGGTGTTCCCTGCGTGGAGTATTCTCAGCTTGATCGAGAGACATCAATCATCCTTCCAGTACTAGGTCCAACATACCCAAGCCGCACCGGCCAGATCCATCTGCTCGATGATGTTTCCTTCGCCGTCCATGAGGCAATTGCTAAGTTCGCCGGCGCGCAGTTGTACAACATCGCCCCAGGAATGGTTGATCGCTATTGTGTAACCCGTTCTGGTAATGGTTGGATGGTGGTGGATACGGAGGGAAAAATTACCGAGCCAAATGCCTGGTTGATAGCGCAGTCCATCATGACGGACCATGATGGATGGGAAAACGGCGAATTCTGGAAAGGCGAGAAGTGGCTGCCTGTCACGTTCTGGACCAAAGAGATTAAGGACGAGGAACATCTGGCGGCGCTCGTATATTCGTGGGGGAATGATGTCGATGTGTTCGATGAGTCGGGTGAGTGCCGGTTGCACTTTGCTCGCAAGGAGTGGAGCGTGACCATCTCAGAGAACATGGGATTAATCGACATCCACGAGGTAAAAGCCGAGTCGCAGAAAACGCGCCGCTCCTTCACTCAGATACAAATGTCACTTGCGTAGGTGATGCGATGAAACTGGGCAAACACCAAGGTCAATTAACTTTGCTGGGTGAGGGGGGCTCGGCAAAGGTGAGGAAACCAAAATCCTATTTCAAGACTCGGCTCGATAAGGCTGTGCGCTTTATCTTGAGTGAGCGCCCACACGGTCGCCAGTTAGACGAGGCTTTTGAAATGTTCGATGGCGATCAAATGACTGCGGCAATCATTCGTCGCGCGCGCAAGAACCCAAGACTCGATGAGATCATCCGGAAACAGTATTCATCCCCTCGATGCGACTGGTACCAGATCACCGCGCTCCGTGATGGTATCACGGATCAACAGCTCAAGGATGAGGCCGACCAGATGCGCTTGATCAATCGTAAATTATCCAACCTGCTTTGGGAACCCGAAAACGTGTTCCTCTACGGAGCAGGAATACATCACAGTCCGGAATGGCATCTCTTTGTGGATGCCATTCACGATTTCAAGAATTGTTCAATATGCAATGGAGGTATCTGATGACAAAACAAAACGATCATGTATTTTTGCAAATCCCTCGCGAAGCCTGGGAGTTGATGGAAGAGACTTTGCAAGTTGACGGGCGAAGCGGCAACTTTGATAGGGCGCTCCGAACCAACATTCAAGAAGCACTTGAATCGGTTGAGACCTTCCAGCCAGGTAAAGCCAATCTATTTAAGCACCTTCCCAAGAAAGGGCAGATGGTGGAAGAACGCTATGTCCCCAGTGGGCTCGAGGTAACCGAGCGTGTTTTGTACACGCTAAACAAACATTGGGGAGTAAAGACTGTGCTACAAACTCCTAACGACCTGGTTATTGTGCAGCATCCTTACTCGCTTTCCAAACGCGAATTTTCCAATGTGTGGTTTGATCTCTGTGACAATGGCGGGGAAGTAAATATCGGACCCATCAACACGCCTGAGAGACTCAGGCCATATTTCCCGGATGGTACTGTTTCGGTGGCATCCTCGGCATCCACGATGGTACTGACAGCCGAAACGATGGCGTACAGAATCTGGTGCGCGATGACCGGTCAGGAAATTGATTGGGACAAGAACGACACGATTCCCGCCCATCCTCACACAGAGCCATTGCAGATGATCGGTGGTTAGTAGGTCAAGATGCTAATCACGACCGGTTTTCAACCACTGTTTCAAGGCACGTTCACGCAGGAAGAAATCGAAAAGGGGTATGCGCCGGCGCGCAGGGACTGGCCCGAAGTGATCACCGACCCTGCGCAATTTGCCAAACTCCTACGCCAACGAAAACTTGTTTCCTATGGCGGTTTTGGCGTGGTCTATGAAGTGGATGGGGCTGCAATCAAAATCGGTTGCATCGCCGAGGATGAGGCTCAGGCTCAGCAATGGGTCTATGAAACATATGAGAGTGCGCTGCCGGTTTGGGCGTACTCTCATGATGTTGAGCTGCCCAAAGCGGTGACGCACGAGGTTTGCCCCCATCATGGACACATCGCCAATAGGTGGGATAGAGACTCGGTTGAATGTCACTGTGGAGACAGGTTAGGGGTTTTGGTGATGCCTTTGGGACAGGCGCCTTACCCCGAGCATTCACAAGACGAAGGGATTGAGCTGGGCGAAAGAATCTCTCAAGCCCTGGAAGAAAAATTTGGGTTTGGATTCGACGAAAGGCTGTGCAACCACCTGTCATTCCGTGGACGTCTGATGCTGTGTGATTTTGGGGACCCGCAGAGTGTTGAGGCGGGTTACTGGTAATTCAATCAATAAATTTCGGAGGTACTGTATGACGCAATATGACGTAATAAAAGCTGCCAATGAAGAGTTGGCGAAAGCACTCCAGGAAATTGATGAACTTTTCAAGATGGAGGAAAATGGCAAGCTGAAGGGTTGGGCAGACCTGGGCGCGTGTATGTATCTCTTGAAGAAGGATATCCGCGCGGTTCTGATCAAATATCGACTTCTCAAGCCGGAACCAAAAGCAGACGGTTATTTCCCAACGCACGATGAAGTGCGTGAGCACTGCTGTATGTTGTTCAGTAAGGAAGACCTGGAAGTGGAGTGTCACGGTGAACACGACTACGAAATCTTGTATGGAGAAGCGCCGCTTGGCGTTTTATTCTTCCAGGATGGTGTTTGGACTTGCCTCAAGGCAGCGTACGATCCTGGGAATCGGGACACGCCTCCAGACTGGCAAGAAGCTGAAGTAGGCAATTCTGTGACCTACTATAGCGTGCTCTACATGCTTGCTATGGAACTCGAAAAGGACCGCATTGGCAATATCATCGAAGCGATTGGAATGGAGGGGATTGAAGAATGTCGATGAGTGAATACGAAAAGAACCAGAAACGAAAGGCGTATCTCAAATTCCGCCTGATGGCCACACGACCCGGAGCCAACAGAGCCAGCAACCAGTACTACTTCATTTTGGGGTTTGTAGTTGCTGCTACGATCTTCATGTGTGGACTGCTCCTGTTCGGACATCACTAATCCCCTAGATCAAAATTCGAAATCAAATATAGAGGTCAATAAAGACCTCGAGGAGAACCTATGAACCAATTAAACCTGCTTGACCATGCAGATAAATTAGCATTGCTTGAAACCTTCATTCAGGTAGTGAAGGATGAAACTCTACGCGACCGTTTCGGCGAAATCCTGGAATTGAACGATGCCGAACTGTTCAGGATCCGTGACCTTGCGGAAAAGATCATGAAAGCGGAAGGTGAAATTCCCGCTCATCAGCCTGATGAGGGCTATGAGATCAAGTTGCGCCCGGACCAATACAACGACAACTTCGAGGACGAGACGCGCCGGTTTATTGAAAGTGCCCTTGCCGTTGAACTGGGCGACCAGGATATTACAGAACCCCTGCATGACATCATGGATATTGTTGCGGGTATCGGTGAGCGACACTTCGGTATTCCGGAGATGCACTCTTACGCGTACACGATCTGCGAGAAAACACCGGTTGTGCTCTGGTCGCGGACTGAAACACTCGATGCTAACCACCCCATGTGGTGGTCCGATGGTTATGGATGGACAACCGATCTTGATAAAGCGACCATCCACACCGGCGCACACGTCAACTCAGGTCTGTTCCTTGCGCCGCGCAACTATACCTGTGCCGTTCCTTTGTCCGATGCCAGGGAGATGATGAAATATCACACCAAGGCGGAGACGTAACATGGAACTGAACACAAAAAAGCTGTTTTCAAGGCAGTTTGAGCAACGCCTGCAGATCCTGACCGACCTCTCCTCGAAAGACGTGCAGGCGATGTATGAAATCTCCGAAGGACTACCGTTGACCGTTCATGCGTCTACTCGCAATTCCCTTAAGCGTGACAGTCTCATTGTCAGCGAGGAAAAGGGGTTCAAGCTCACCCCTCTTGGCGAAGCTGTTTACAAGCGAGCATTGGATATGCTCAACCATGATTGGGACCCGGGCCGCTATTTGAACCAGGACCAGATCAATATGTTCAAAGGCAAAATGCCTGTGTCTGTGGCCACCCGCATACGGAAATATCTCGGCGTGAAGGTCGATAACCATGCCGTAAAGCTGGCAATCTTCCTTGGAACAGGACCACAAGCATATCGCCAACTCGCAAGATGTTGGGGTGTCGATCTGGCCAACAATGACCTGGTTGGCATCGTCGGCGAGTCCACACATCCAGATAGGGCTGTCCGCGGCGAACTGATCGGTTTGACCGAAAAAGGGATTGATCTGCTGACGCGCGTGATTCCCTACCTATCGGTGTAACCATGACAACAAAACCGAACGAACGTAAAAAATCGAAGGACTCCACACGAACATTCGTCCTGCGATACCGCCTCACCAAAGATATTCCGGACGTAGATCATCCTGGCGAAATTCTTGCCCGCGCCGGCGAGCCAATACTGCTCGCGCTCGAAGGTGATGAAAACGGCATCATGGCGGAAACTGCTAATGGGCGCGTGTCCTTCTATGTGGAAAACGACGAAATCGAAGAAGAATAACCTGCGAAAGAACTACACAGATGGAACGGAGGAAGGTTGTAGCCTTCCTCCGTTCGCTTAATTCAAACAACTGGAGTGAATATGCCGACTAATCAAAAGTTTCCCTCTTTCAAGGCGCTCAACGGCCGCGACGCGGTTGAGTTCGTGGATTACGACCCTGAAAAGCCAATGTCCCAGGACGATCAAGATTTCATCAATGGAACGGGTATTTATACCGATACCCCCGAAGACGCCGATAAGAGCGTACACAAAATCAAACCCCTCCCCCTCTATGTGTCGGTGGAAATGGACCGGTGTGTGGTTTGTCGCCGATCATGCCAAGGATATGGGCGCCACTCGGTACTCTTTCCGACAGCCTTACGGGGTGGTCTCGTATGTGATGACTGTGCCCATGATTATTGCATTCAATGTGAATGCTGCGAAGCGGGGCACACGATTGAAGAAATGATCGAGTCGGGCAGCTTCCGAAGCGAAGACTAAAAACCTTTTCTCAAACAAATAATCTTTCAAATAAACATGTGGAGGCACTATGAACACTGATCAACAACAACTCTACCCCTCTTTCCGAGCAATCTACGGACGCGAGCCGGTCGCTGGACAAGACTATGACCGGGACGGCGAAATGTGCCAGGATGACTACGACTTCTTTGCGGGTATCGGGCAGTATTCGGATGATGTAAAGCCTGTGCAGACGGTGGTGTATTCGGGCGGCAATCCTTCCAGCCTCAAAGCCGCTGTTTCTGACTGCTGGGGCAGGGGATATACCGATGCTGTGGCTGATGGGAAAGATGTGCTCGTTAATCGCGGGACCTGGCGCATCGAAGGCTGCTCTGTTGAGGAATTCAATATCTTATGCGCCGAGATCGAAAGCGAACAAAATCGCGAGTTTGTCCTAGTGATCGATGGAGCTCAACCGGGAAGCAAGAAGGATAAGTTCCTCCGGTTTCTACGCCAGGTCGCCACTGACGACGGTGTGTTGATTCGGATCACTGTGGACGATATCGCCCGATATCTCGAGACGCAACCTGCTCTTCTGGAGTCCATCGAAAAGATCGACGCCAACGCCGAGGAGTTGTCATCAAGGTTTTTTAGCGAGCTGCAGGAGCTTGATCTACCCGGACAGGCGAATGGCGCGGTCAATACGGCAGTGCTCACCCATGTAGTCGATGAGCTTTCTGCCAATAACTGGCAGGGTGAGGATCTGGGCGCAAACATCGAAGGCGTTGACCTTTAGACAAGAAGAGAGCGATCATGGAAACGGAATGGTCCAAGAAAATTGTTTCCTTTCTGGAAAAGACGAGTGCTGGCGGCCGGTATCGAAGCTTCGAGATCTTCGATGACTGGTTGAGCATTTGTGACGCGACCCTACAGCAACTCCCATCTCACATGAAAAACCGCAGCCGGAACCTGCCTATGGTAGATACTCCCGAAACGGCGGGGCTGATGAAACAGATGTGGTCCCGCCACTCGCTCAAGTCAATGGAATATTTCTCCCGGGCATTTGCAGTCCTGATTGAAAGCGTCATGGCGGGAGGAAACGACACGCTGGGTGATGTATATCAAGAGTATGCCTTCCCGAATCCGGGCACAGGACAATTCTTCTCTCCAATGCCGCTTGCTCAGGTAATGGCTTGGGGAATGTGTCAAGGTATTGAAAAAGAAATCCGGCAGCGGGTCATGGATGCTGTTGATCGCTCGCCGCTGGCCAAGGCCGCTGCTCTGGCTGGTCTGATGCTCGACGATAAAGACATACCGGCTTATTACTACGAACGAATCGTTCCCCTTGCTCTGCCCACCTACGAACCCTATATCATCTCTGACCCCTGCTGTGGATCGGGCGTGATGTTTATCGCGGCGGCGGAGCAACTGCCAGCATGGGTAGTGCATTACAACCTGGTGCGCTTTTACGGCATGGATATCGACGAAAGGTGTGTGAAGATGACACGAACGGCCTTACGCCTTAGAGGACTCAACGGATACGCTGCCTGCGCGCTGTCTGCCACTGACCAGGAATTGGCGATGCTTCCGAAACCCTACGCGGTGCAATACACCGAGGCAAGGGAAGCTCATAGGACAGGGGACAAGGAACGTGTGCTTGAAATCCTCGCCGACGTGCGAGGCATGAGTCAAGCTACGCTGTTCTAGCCGAAAGAGACTGGTCCACATATATGGCCAGTCTCATTACCACAATACAAATCTGCAAAACTCTACAGAAAGGAGGCTACTATGACCCAACCAATCGCTCTCGACTTTGAAGATAGACCGCGATTCTACTTTACGACTCATCCACGCGACGCGGTACGCAAATCCTTGTTACCAGGCGCTTATGTCCTCTTGGTAGCCTCCGCTCACTGGGATGCCAAGAATAACCGGTTCAAAATCACTCGTCCGCCCGCGGACCATATTGCCGGATTCTGTATTGACAGTGGCGGCTTTACAGCGGCCAGAAAGTGGGGCAAGTATCCGTGGACATATCGCCAGTATATGGATTTCATTCGGGAGATGAACCGTGATGTACCCGTCCAGTTTGCTGCGGTGATGGACTACGCTTGTATCCCCTCCAACGGGAAAAAATCCGAGATAAACATAGACAGGATAAAAGCCACAATCCAAAACGAGATTGCCCTACGGCAAATTGCCCCAGACATTCCCTGGTTGCCCATCCTACAGGGAGACAACTTCGAGGAACGCTCGGAAGATCTCAAGCTGAGACGCGCGCTCAATCTTCTCCCAACAGAGTACGCTGGCATTGGCTCTCTCGTTGGCCGCGGCATACAGGCTACCATTGATACGGTCCAGTTTTATGCGAACGAGTTGCCAGGCGTGAAGTTTCATGGGTTCGGAATACCGATAAAAGCCCTTGATGATCCTGTTGTATTTGCCACTACAAAATCCTGGGATACATACAGCTGGTCCTGGAGGCGTGGAAAAAGGAACATGCCTGAGGAGTATAGGAAACGGGAAAACGAAACCCACTCTGCGTATACTCGCCGGTTGGCTTCTCTCTACTGGGATAGAACCGTCTGCCCAAGGCTAATGAGAGGCAGACAGATGACTCTGCACGAGCTTTTCAATATTCAAGAAATCAGTCCCTGCAGCTAACAGGGGACTGATGTTTCATAAACCAACAACTATCAAGGAGGTCGCTATGACTACAACAATGAAAACAATTTTGACTCTTGAAGGTGTACTGAAGCAAGTGAAGGAAATTGGCATCCCCGCAGAACAAGATACATACGCCGCTATCGCCGATCGCATCTTCCCCACACCGGCTTGTCTCGAAGAAATGCGGAACGCTGTGCGCCTCACGCCAATCTCAGAAGAAGTCCACGCCGAAATGAACAGTCTCCCTGCAGCACTCGAAGCGAAACGCGCGCGCGAATTCTGCACCCGTGATCAGAGCTGGGCTGATGTGATCGCCTCGCGCGTGCTCGGTTTTCAAGCTGAACTGGAAGGTTATCAATTCCTCGTCGAGAAAAAATTACTCCTGCCAGTGATAAAGCCTGTCGAGTTGAAAGTAGGTGAACGGTATTTTGTGCGGGATCTCGGCGAGTTCTGGGGTGAGGTGGTGAATGTCACCGGTGATGATATTTCGGTCAAGCTGCTCTACGACCACATCACCCACGTAGCCCTGTACGAGATGCGTATGTGGCTTGGGGACGGTACGCTGGCAAAAGTCACCCCCGATTTGTATGAAATCCTGCCCGACGATGATGCCTGGATGTATGTGGATACGGTTGTGTTCTCCGCCGGAAGCATTACCGCTTACTGGAACCGGGGCTACAACGGGATTGGAACCAAGGACCTTGTGTATGGGGAGATCGTGTCCATCAAGCGCGGGGGCGTGAAGATCTTCCCCCGGGAAGGCGATATCCAGCCGACTGAGAAGAAGGTCCAGACGTGCGAGGAGAAAGAGCAAGTCGCCAATGAACTTGCCAAGCGCCTGGCGGAGAAGGGCATCTATTCCATGTACGGCGGACGGAAAGGCCACGGCTTTTGGTTGTACCGCGTTGGCGTTGAAATGGCAAAACAGTTTTTGGGGGCCTTCGACCCGGAGAAATTCTGGGACCTGGCTGACTCTTTTGAACAAACCCCGATCATTCAGAATGACGGGAAGCGAAGCGGAAATCCGAATTTCTGGATGTTCGATGATGCTTTGAAACTTGCCGAAGTTTCGGTAGCTGTGGAGGGCTAAGATCGGTGGTATGTTTCGACGGGTTTCCGATGGGAAACCCGTCGAAATGCAGTACAGCGACGAGGATGGGGAAGTCTTGAGCGTGTCTACAGACACGAATCGGGACCTCATTCTCAAGTTGGAAGCGACGATTGTGATGCGCCTGAGGTCGCCGGTGCCTGTCTCTGGTGGAACGAGCGGAGATCAATCAAAGTATTGTCGGCGTTCTCAAAGATATTGTGGTCACCTTGCACGAGTTGGGCTATTGCTGCTGTGGCCAGGACCGGGGCAAGCCAATCATCGTCAGGTTCTGCCCCAAACATGGTGCCACGGTCTTAAATTCCAGTGGAGCATTGGAATATCCTCTTCTGGAGGATGGTCATGCTCAGGCCCACTACCTAGCGACTGGTTGCAGGTGCCGCCAATCTGCCGGCGACTCCCCCACTTGTCGCGTTCACCATCCCCCACAGGACGAGCCTCAACCTTGACAGATGCTTTCAAAATTATCTCGTTGGGTTAGGGTGTGCAGTCATTTACTCTCGCGGTTATGTCAGCTCTTGCGATCTGACGAGAGTCGATCCTGCGGTCCACTACGACACCATCTATGAAAATGCACTAGGCGATGGTTATACGAAATTCCACACTAGAGAAAAGTATGGCAAACAAGCGGGAGGGTGCTAGGATCTGCCGCAGTTTAGAAAATAATGCTGGTTACCCCACAGGAAATTGTTTAGTATGGATTCTTGTTTATCCCTTGGGCTTTTTGAAAAGGCTTTCAAACAATTGCTTGTCTAGTAGCCATTCAGGAGGCACCTTGAGTGTCCTGGCGAGTGCCATTACCTCGAAGTCTGTAACTTGCCTGATCCCAGCCTCAATTTTTGACAAAGTTCCACGGCTGATCTTCCATCCATCTAACTCTAGGCGAACTGCCAACGCCTCCTGCGATAATGGAGGCCTGAATTTATGCCGAGCTTCCTGAACGCGTTTGCCTACAATGTTGTTCATGCCGCTGCCATTGTATTTTTGAGCGGCATGATTTTTGCTCCGCCAGCGGAGCAGAGATGATAAAATGCCTAAGCTGATTGTTCAAAAAGGAGCCAGAGACAAATATGATGCGTACCAAATTCCCTGCCACTTCAGAAGACCGGAAACGTCTCCTTCAGTCTTTTTACGATCTGCCGCCAAAGGATAAGGAGATTTTTTACAGAGCCGTGGAGCATCTGCGCTACCTGACAATACTGTGGGACCTAGAGAAACTCAGCCCGGATTCCATACCCAGTATTCCTGAGAAACGACATATACTGCTAGCCTATAAGCTCCTACAAATATTATGGTTTAACAAGTTGCCGGAAAGGGATACTCAAACCTTTACAATTTACGTGCGAGATCGGCTGCCTGACGATCAGAGTCCTGAATTAGTCAACGATGTATTTGATACCAACTCGGATGAACTTGCAGCTCGCTGCAAGAGTTTGGAACGCCCTAAATGGCTAACGAAGGAAGCGAAAGCGATAAAGATTTCGCTTGAATCGTTTCTTTACAAGCTTTCGTGATGGCAATCCGTGGTACAGCTGTAGTGCCAATGGCGCCAAACCCCGCATCCTTCAAAGGTGGAACTGTGTCAGTCTTCCGATGATGCGTAATAGTTATCCACCAGGTGAATCGCGATTGCTCCTTCTCCTTCGATTCGAATTCGACTACGCGCATAATCAATGAGTGATCTAATCATCCTGCGCGGGATGGTATCGCGCATCCCTGCCCCTCTGCAAGATAGGACCTGGGGACGGAAAGAATAGTATTTCAAGATGCTGCTCTCTGCTCTTCCAGTCTACCTGAAATGAGATGGCGCTCGCTCGCGTGAGCATTACGGAATGCCGCCAAACAAGTTAAAGGTTTAGCTTGAACGGCGGGGGACTCCAATCAAGCGCTGAAGACGCTCGATACACAACTACTCTTGTGGACAAGAGGTCTGCCTGCATCGCGCGTGCAACAGCTTTGTGACCAAACGTCTGGTTAGATAAAAAGCTAACACGATCCAACTTGGGTATCAGTTTTCTGAAACAAGCCTACAGAAACGCACGAATGGGAGTAAAATTGCCTTCCCAAACAGAGGAGGCCTGCATGAATGATACGATCCGCACGCTTCATCCTGACAAGAAACAAGGGGTGAATATCAGCAGGGAAAAATATGAAATCATCCGTCAGGCTATTTTGTCAACATTGCGCTCGCAAAAAGAAATGACCTTTATGAGATTATCCCACGCAGTGGAAAAAGAAGTGAACGGAAATTTTGAAGGTTCGGTCATGTGGTATGTGACAACAGTCAAACTAGACCTTGAAGCGCGCGGTGAGATCAAGCGCGTTCGCCATTCAAGGCCACAACTTGTAAAGCTGGTATAAAGGGGATTTTTTCATGTCTGGCCATCATTCGACGTTAAGGCCGCACACTAATATTTTTCAAGTGAAGACAATCTACCCGTGTTGAGTCGATAGTCTTTAGATCACGTCAGGCTGCTTACAAGTGAGTGGACTGTTGAGAAAAGCGAGTTCCTCATGACGGTCAACGAACCCAGCAATCTCTATAATTAGAGTTTAGACTATTATATTGTGGACGATAAAAAGGGAAATCGCGAGGTCGAAACTTCCGGACAACAAGAAACTGCTTGACAACTCCTACAACACCTGTTCTTTTTAGTCGGCCTTCGCGAAGAACAAAAAAGTGTACCCGCGGGTACACTTTTTTGTTGGGCGTTCTGAAATGCCAGATTGACCTATTTCAGCCGCCGAGGGTCTTGTGTCTCTTCCGACTGAATGGAGGTCTCGGTGGATTGCGAATCTTCTTGTGCAGCGTGCTCGACTATGAAACGTCTCGCTTGACGTAGCGTTATCTCAGAGCCGCTAATTTGGAAGCCGTTGCGGTAACGGACATAATATCGTTTGCGCGGTGGCTTGAACCCACGGATGAGGTGCGGCACAATTTCGTACTGCGGATATTTGGCGTCTGTGACGATTTTCATTGAGCCGCTCTATTCAACTTCACAAGAGGCGCTCCTGGTGCACAAGAAAAATTTGTGGAACCGGTTGATCGGTTCCTCGCGCTCCCACCACCCGGCTAAGAATTCTAACACTTTTCCAAATTCCCTCGCAGGGATCAGCTGGTAGCTTGGCACCCCGACTGCATCCAGATATTGTCTAGCCTGTTGGTGGGAGTCGATATGCAAGCCTTTTTTTATTTAAGCTGTTGATATAAACCTTTTTTTCGTTTAAGCACTTTTTTGGGGATGAGCAATTAGACGCAAGTCACATAGGACGTAGACAATTGTATTATGTCTCTGCCCTTAACATAAAAAGTGTGCCCGCGGGTACACTTTTTATGTTTTGGAAATGCACCCGTCTCCGGGGCATCATACTGTCATCTTATGCTAAAACAAACTATGTTGAGTCCCGGCAGTAAAAATTTCGGGCAAAGGCGCACCAGGCTTGAAATGCCCGTAACGTTTAGCAAGGTAATTGATCGCCTCTCCCATTTTACTTTCAGGCAGCATGGAGTACACGGGAATCTGGAAGGTATCTTTGAAATCGTTGTAGCAAATGGCGAAACACTGGGTCTTTGGCATTTTTTTATTCTTGGACTCAAAGAGAGCCTCTGCCACAGCGGTGATCATTTCCTGCAGTTGCCATTGCTGTTGCGCGTTGACAATTGCCGTTACATCCATTGCGGCATCGATCTTGCTCATCTGACCCTCTATCTTATCCAGCCGTCGACTGAAATCGCGTACCTGGTCTCGAAGCTGCGCAAGTTCGCGCCGGTCAGGGGACAAATAAGCATCCATTTCCGCTCTGATCTCCTCGGGAAAAATATCTGAGCGGAAAAAGGCATCTACTTCATCTACAAAATTCATCTTGAATTCTGCGACACGGTCTTTTACTTCGGGCTTCAATCTTCGGTGATCGATACTGCCAAGCCAGTATGTGAGAGCCTTGGAGTTCAAGAACAGTGTTTCCTGCTGGCGCACGCCATCCTTATATACCGTATCGGCCACAATGATCACCAGATAGCGAGACATGCCAATGTCCTCGATAATACGACGACGTTGACCCTCGCGCGAAACACCCATTGCGTCACACAGATCATTCAGCCTTACATAGAAGTGGTGATCATTTGCCAGGTGAATGGTGAAATCTGAATCGTAAAAGTGAAATGGGTAAGCCTGCAATAAAACAAGTTGTGGCATTAGTGCTCCTCTTGGTGGAGAAAAAGATGTACCAACGCAATGTTGGTGCATCTTTTGACCAATGGAAATTCGCGAATAATCTCAAGCTGTTTCTGGTCTGCCATATATTTTCCTTTGCTGGAGATAGTTGGTCATCATGACTAACTATCTTTTGGTGAGATTGATCAACGACGACGATCACGAATCTTGCGCAAGCTGGCCGCCAGGGTTTCCAAGTGTTTAGCCGCTCGCTCCAATTCTTGCGGGTCTTTCAACAAAACAGAGAGCTCGGTCGCCACACGATCATAATTACGATCAAAGCCAGGCTGCTGCGTAAACTTGAGCCAGGATTTGACACGGCTGGCCATTTGACGATAGACACCTGGTGCAGTATGGCTTCT
>Ga0137367_10001639_pt1 | contig 17700 bp, 11 predicted proteins | sample SagtaG_14_FD_104939 | JGI IMG/M metagenome (GOLD analysis project Ga0137367, IMG submission 104939) | Vadose zone soil microbial communities from Sagehorn Ranch, Mendocino, California, USA - Sage1_L_80_16 metaG | ecosystem: Environmental > Terrestrial > Soil > Vadose zone | place: USA... | reverse complement strand
TTCAAGAACGAAACCTATCTTTCCATTGCATTGCTTCTTCCATCGATTGTAGCTGTCGCAATTTTTGTTTATGGTTTTATTGCATGGTCTGTCCGTGTTTCACTTAGCAAATGGAAAGGCTTATTACCAGATTATACATGGGTCGGTTTACAACAATATACCTACCTCTTCCATGATACGCGCTTCTTGATTGATGTTCGTAATACGGCAGTCTTCACCGTTGGTTTTATTGCTGGTTGCCTCATTCTCGGACTTGGGTTGGCTATTCTGTTGGATCAAAGGCTTAAGGGAGAGGCACTCTTCCGCGGCATCTTTCTGTTTCCAATGTCGATCTCGTTCATTGCGTCTGGTGTGGTCTGGGGCTGGTTGATGAATCCGGCGACTGGCGATCGTATCACTGGGATCAATCTCATTTTCAAGTCACTCGGACTCAATTTTTTGATTAGCCAGTGGCATTCTTCGCCTCAACCATGGGGAATGGTATTTACCGTAATCCCTGCTGTCTGGCAGCTCTCTGGATTTACGATGGCACTCTATCTGGGGGGCATTCGCAGTATCTCGGATGATTTGCGTGAAGCAGCCCGCGTGGACGGTGCGAGTGAATTTGAGATTTACCGTTATATTGTTTTGCCCATGCTCCAGCCGGTGACGCTCAGCGCCGTGATTATTCTGGGACACATGTCGCTAAAAATCTTTGATTTGATCGTAGCGCTTGGTCATAAAGATCTTCGCCTGGATGTCCCGGGTATTTACATGTGGACAACCACCTTTGATGGCACCAACTATGCCCAGGGGGCCGCTATCGGTGTGTTGATGCTGGTCAGCGTGGCGGTCTTGGTTGTTCCGTATTTAGTCCAAAATATGCGCACGGAGACCGAGACATGAATCGCCGGACAGCATTCAATATACTGTTCTACGTCATTTTGATTTCACTGGCTGTTGTATTTCTATTGCCTGTTTACCTGCTCGTGATCACCGGGTTGAAGCCGATCAGTGAGGTAGATCTTAAGACCATGTGGACATTGCCGACCACAGGGCTGCATATTGATAACTTCATCGCAGGTTACAACCAACTTGCTCCCAACTTGAGGAATAGTCTTGTCATGGTGATTCCGGAGGCGCTACTTTCCTCGCTGTTGGGTTCCTTCAACGGATATTTGCTTTCCAAATGGAAGTTCCGCGGTTCCAATGTGATATTTACATTGATCCTGTTCGGAATGTTTATTCCTTACCAAAGCATCCTGATCCCGTTGGTAAAATTTATGCAGTATATCAAGTTGTATGGCGATATTCCCGGTTTGGTGCTTGTACACATTATCTATGGTATTCCAATCACAACATTGATTTTTCGCAACTATTATGCTGGGATTGGAACGGAAATTCTGGAAGCAGGTCGTATTGATGGCGCCAGTTTGTTGGGAATTTATCGCCATATTATCTTTCCTCTTTCTGCGCCGAGCTTTGCGGTTGTGATCATCTGGCAGTTCACGCAGGCATGGAATGAATTCTTATTTGCAGTGATTCTTACAAACCAGTCACATTGGCCCGTGACCGTTGCATTGAACAATCTCGCTGGGAGTCAGCTTGTGCAGTGGAATGTTCTTATGGCAGCTACGCTCCTTGCCGCATTGCCGACATTGCTGATTTATATCTTCCTGGGTCGCTATTTCATACGTGGATTGATGGCTGGTGCGCTAAAAGGATAGCGACCAAAAAATAAAGCACAAAGCGCAGGGATGAGGTCATCCCTGCGCTTTGTTTAACCCTTCTCAATTGCTCGTTCGTTTATTTACATTTATTGTTGTTTTCGCAAACCGGCTGTTTCAAGGGACAGGTCAGTTCCGACATAGGTGAGCGCGTATAGACTGTCTGCGTGCTATCTAACAGGATCACAGCAAGAGCATCCACGTATTTTTCTCCTCTGCATCCAATGACAAGGGCATCCGCCGTATGTGGCAGGTATTTTGGAATGCCCCCTGGCAATACAATTCCATCCGCGCCTTTTGGTCCGATCAGGACAAATGCTGTGCGTGGGAAATCCATATTGTTGTAGGGATAGAATGCAGATTCGAATTCTCCCTGTCCCATCTTGTACCAGCGTGGATATAACGTGCGCCCAACTAACATTTCGGAGCCCGGAATCTTTAAGAAGGCGTTGATCTGTGTCAGAGTCAAGTCATTGGCGGTGATTTGTGCTTCATACTCTTGCAAAGCTTCTGTGAAGTTGAAACCTGCATATCGAGGAGCATGCAGTTTTTCTGCGAGTGGAACGAGTGAGCCCGCACCAAATAACAGGACCAGAATTAGTACAGTCGTTGCAACAGGTGATCTCTGCCGAGATACTTTTTCACCATCCTGGACTTCAGAGTCAAACAGTGGATTAAGTTCTATGTTCGCGATCATCGCTAATTCTGTGAGCAGGAAGAGAACGCCAATTACATAATAAATGGAAATAATCCAATCCGAAGGCACAACGTATCTCCCGCCGGATGTGCGCGCGAATGCATTGGATAGGTTGTAGAACACAAAGATTGCCAGAGGAACCAAGCCGGGAACGCGTTGCCGTTTCCACGCAACACTAATTCCCAGGGTGATAAAAAATACATTCAGAGAAAAGAAGAATAGTGATGACGGGGTAAAATGCCCATCCCAACCCGCGCGCCAATATGGATTAGACTCTTTTACGGTGTGTCGCAAATTATCGAGGATGGGAGAAGTAGGCAAAAGAAGGACTGAGGTCATCACGTTGTGCAGAAAGTGCTTTGGAGCAAAGCAGGCAATTGTCTGGCAAGCCTGCTCTTGTGCCTCGCCCGATATGCTGTAAAGTACAGATAGTGACTTTGTTTGTTGAAAAGTAGCCAGGGAAAGAATCTTATCTTGAGGAAGCAAAATACCTGACGGCATTGGGTACCTTGTTTGGATCACCTGCTGAATCTTGGTGACAATTGGACCGTACAGCATCGCACCGCGGGATACATTCCTTAATTCCCAGGGTAGTGTAACCGCGATCACTGCAAATCCCATTAGGATCGAAGCAAGCAGCCAGTTTTTCCATTGCGGGAAGAATCTAAAAACTGCATAGAGGGGAATCAACAACAGGAATAGAAGCGCATTCGTCCGGAGCATCAACGTCAATCCGACCGCGCCACCGACCCACAAGGCATATTGCCACTTTTGTCCCGGTTTCTTCAGCCACTCACAAGTGAACAGGATAATGAGGGCGATCCCAATTGTTGTGGGGAAATCGGTCAGGATCATTTTGGGGCTTGCCATGTCAATCATGTTGCTTGCTGCAATCGAATTGATTCCTCTTAGCGTGGCAATGATCGCAGTGGCAAATCCCACTGCTCGCATGTTGAGAGATCGTCCGATCAAATAAATGAGTGGTGCAAGAATTGCAAGTATGGCGGCCTGGACTGCCATCAGCATTGGATAATTTTGTCCAAAGAGCGAATGAAGATAGATCAGGAAACTTAAATATAGTGTCCGCTCGAAAAAGGGGGTATTGAAAATATAAATTCCCTGTCCGATCAATCCAAATTGACTCGCTGTGTCAAACGTTGCGGCATCGGCGAATGGATATATCACTCCGTTGGGCGCATATGGACCGATAAACAAAAAGCTTTTTTGAAGGGGTTCACGCGCCCAAGCTACTGCCGTGATTGCATACAGCAAGATTAATATGCCAAGGTCGAACCACTTGGAATTCCAACGCCTTGCAACAAAAAGAAACATTAACCCACCCAGAATTGCTGCGGTCAATTGCGATGCTAATATTGGGACCCCCGCCCCATACCAGAAATCTTCCAGCCTGTATGCATCATATTTGCTGAAAAGTATCAGGCTTAGAACGAGCAGGCTCATAAAGAATAAGATAAAAGCCAGAAGAAAAATATCGGAAGTTCCCAAACCTCGGATTGAAAAATTACTCCGTCTCAGGACCAATACTGCAAGTGTGGCAATACTTGCAGCCAGGAGAAAAATCATGATTGGCTGGATACGGTTCCAGTGCGGACCGAACATCCCCGCGCGATATGCTGGAAGGAAACAGCCGATCCATCCAAGCCCAAAACTGATACCAGCTAACCAGACTAATGCTTTGCTGAAATGCCCTCTGCCAAACCATTGCTTGAGGAACTCTTCTGTCCATCCTTGATTTTGGAACGCCTTCAAAAATAGTGCCGCAAAAAAAACAAACACGATCAAGAAAGCAACCGCAGCGACCAAACGTGACAGGGAAAATCCAAAAATTATTGAACTTCCTGGCTCAGAGGGGGATAGAAACATTCCGCTCAATAGGAGAATGGAACAAAGCGCTACAAAGAATGAGTATGCCAGAATAACTTTCTGGGAAATGTTAGTTTTTTGCATCGAAGCACCTGTTTGCCCTGTCCCTCATTTTAGCATAGGCATGGATTGAAAAATCTGATTGTCCGTTCGGGGATGCTTGCCCCGATTTTCACTTCTTTTCAAGACTTGAAGAACAAGTTATAGACAGCTAGAGTCTCCTTATTAACCTTAGTGGTACTGAATCGATTTATAGCGATTTCACGCCCTGCCAGACCCATCTTATGGCGTAGATCATTATCAGTGATCAGCATCTCCAAAGCATCTGCGAGAGCATCAGCGTTTTTGACTGGTACAAGCAGCCCGTTCACACCGTGGGTAACAACATCCCGGCAACCGGGAACATCAGTAGTAACAATGGAGAGTCCGCAGGCAGCTGCCTCAAGTAACGCGTTGGGCACTCCCTCACGATAGGATGGCAGGCAGAAGATATCTGCGCGGGCTAGCGCAGCTGGCATATCATCCTGCCAGCCCCACCATTCCAATGTGTCTGATTGTTTCCAGGCATCAATCTGTTCGTCAGGGATGGAAGCAGGGTTCCCTGGATCTGTTCTCCCCGCGATGGCGAAGCGGGCATTTAATCCCTTCCGCCTAAGCTTGCTGGCTGCTTCAATATATTCAATAAAACCTTTTGTGGTAAGCATCCGACTTGAAAAAAGAACCACAGGCGTTTCGTTAGCTTTTGATGTAGGATGAAATTTTTCTACATCGACACCAGTACCTAGAATGAGATGAGATTGTTCGGCTTTTAATAAACGATTTTGAACGAAGATATCGCGGTCTTCAGGATTCTCGAATATGACCTGTGTCCCACGCAAATTCATTCTATACAGGCGGCTGGCTATGCCTCTTAATAAGCGTGTCACTGCTTCTGAATCAATAAAAAGATGTCCCAACCCTGTAATTGAGTTGATGATGCCTGATATTCTCAAAAAGTGGGCAGCTAATGATCCGTAAATGACTGGCTTGATGGTGAAGTGATGAACAATATCCGGATTAATCTGATGATAAATACGGGATAATTTCCAAAGCGTCCAAAATTCCTTGATGGGGTTTATACCCTGCCGAGATAGAGGAAAAGGAATCCATTGAAATCCATCGCCCTGCAAAAGTTCTTGAAAGCCTCCTGGTGGAGAAAGGAGTATGACTTCATGACCCTGACCGCGCAAGTCTTTTGCAAGCGAAAGACGAAAATTATAGAGATACCAGTCTGTGTTGGCGAAGAGGAGGATTCTTGACATGGTATGGTTTTTACTTTTGTTTAATTCTCTACCTTTTGTGCGCTTAAAAATAAATTGAGGAGTTTCGGCGCAGTTACTTGAAGATTATACATTTGTTCTGCCCTTTGGCGTCCCACTCTTCCCATTTCAGAGCAGAGATGATCATCATGAATCAGCATACGAAGCCCCTGCACCCATTCGTCCGTTGAGGCTGCCAAAAATCCATTCGTACCGGAGTCAATCATCTGTCTGTTGATACCAACGGGCGAAGCAATAACGGGGAGTCCGCCAGCCATATATTGCACCAATTTATAACCACACTTACCACGTTCAAAGGGACCATCGACAAGCGGCATGATCCCTACATCAAACAATTCGCCGATGGAGCGTTCTAATTCCTCATCCCATGGGAGAATAGTCGTTGGAATATCTGGAAAAGGAATAATGTTTCCGGAGCCAATTAGCGTTACATTAATATTCGCCTCGTGAGAAAGCAGATTCAGCGCATCCCTAATCTCGTTCAAATAAGGTGCGGTGACCGGCGAGCCGATCCACCCGATTCGGAATGGCGATTTTTGATCATTCCTTTTTACTTTGTAGCTACTGACATCCACTACACTGGGTAAATATTCTATGTTCTTCGCTCCGGCTTGTTTTGCCCGGTTGGCTAAATATTCGTTGCCCACAACAACGAGCGCTGCGTGGCACATCACTTGGTCAATTTTGTTACGGAGCAGAGCCCGCACGAGTGTAGATTTATGCATGTCGTAGCGGTGGAAAACTGCGTCGTCATAATCGACGACATACGGGATTCTAGATTTTTGCAGGAATATTTCAAACCAGCTAGGTAACCAGGGGAAAAGCTCTTTTTCCAACCAGAGAATGTCATATTTGGCGCTGTTGAGTAAAGTTGTCAGTCGTTGAATATAGGCGCGTAAAATACTACCTGGATTAACCGTCTGCCCTGTGTAAATACCTTGAACATATGCATCCTTGAAAAAAGGAGCGCTGACGATCTCAATGCCCTGCGCCTCTAGATAAGGGAAATATTGATAAAAACGAACTCGGCTGCTGGAGCCGAGTCGCTCGTATCGGGTTAAGGTGAGAATGAGCATTATAGTTTGTCTGTCTTTGTAAATTTGAGCGTGCGACGCAACTTGTAGCCTAATAGATAGGGTTGCAACCAGCCATGTTTCATGGATTTCGCTAAAGTAGTATTGGATACTTTGCGTTTTCTCTGGATGGCTCTTCTTTTTTTTATTGCAATTGGTAAACCAAGTATAGCATCCCACTTGGCTTTCCATAAGACTTTTCCCCGTCCACACAAGGTGTAATATAGCAGATAAATAAAATTGGCGATCAAATGTTCTGGCAAATACAACCAAAACATGATCGGTGGCATGTTTTTTGTGAATGTCCAAACTAAGTTGCGGTGAGAATGATAAAAGGCAAAATCGCTGCGTTCACCAAAAGTTGCAGAACCAATATGATAGACCACTGCTTGAGGCACATATAAACAACGGTATCCCCTTAATTGCAGGCGAAAACCCAGATCTACATCCTCGAAGTAGCTGAAAAAATCTTCATCAAACCCATCTACATCCAAAAATGCTTGGCGGAGATACATGGCTGCCGCAGCACATGCGCTGAAAATCTCTGTTGAATCTAATCCGTAATACTCAGATGGATATCCAAGCCCGACGCGCCAAGCCAAGCCACTTACATGATAGGCATCACCCATTCCATCGAGGAATTGAGGATTGTTCTCTTGAAGTTGGCGTGAGGAGAAACTTGCAATTTCTGGATGTGCCTCAGAGGCCGCAATTAATTCTGCTAGCCAATTCGGTTCGGGAAAAGCGTCTGCGTTGAGTAGAATCAGCCACTTTCCACGGGCAATGTGTGCACCTAAATTGTTGGCAGCAGCAAAACCCTGGTTTGTTGTCAGCCGCTCAACTTTTAAATTCAAATTAGGATATCTTTTCTCAAGTTCTATGGTGCTATCATCCGCTGAACCATTATCCACAATGATAACTTCAAAGTCTTGAAAGGTCTGTAATGATATACTTTTTAAACACTGTGGTAAATATTTTGAGCTGTTCCAACAAACGATAACAAGTGATGCAAAAGAAACAGTTGAAACTCCATCAATCAGATCCATTTTTTGTTAACCAAATGAGGATGAAAAATCCTGTCAATAGGGCTAATGCGAAGATTGTATTTGCCCACAAGGGAGCTAGAGGCAGAGCTATAAAAGCCAGACAGCCAATTACTATGGCAGATAAATGCATTGTGAGAACTGCCCGAGAAGGATGTAATCCCAACTTTACTAAACGATGATACGTGTGGTCAAGACCTGCTTGATAAACAGCCTTTTTTCGTTTTAATCGAGAAATAACCACGAGACTAGTATCAAAGATAGGAACGCCCAAAAGGAGAATGGGAACGAACCACGATGATGGTTGAGGAAGACCAGGTGGGGTATATGCTATTGCAAGTGCCGCCAGAATAAAACCCAAGAACTGAGCGCCTGAATCCCCAAGAAATGTTTTGGCTGGCATAGCATTGAAATATAACATGCCGAGGCAACTTCCCAAAAGAACGGCGCTAAGGAGAGAAAGAGAAGGCTGTTTAGCGTCAATGGTAACAAGCATAAAAAAGGCGGATGCAATCGCTGTAATTCCTACTGCTAGACCATCCATACTATCCACGAAGTTAAAAGCATTTGTGATTCCAATAACCCAAAGTAGTGTCAGGGCCATATTTAATACGATCATATTACCCAACATATGGATAAACACGCCCTGCGAAATCAGGATGATTGTTCCAAGAATTTGCCCTATCAGTTTCCACTTGGGAGATAAGCTTCTAGCATCATCCCAGAGACCGAATAGAAAGACGACAATAGACGCCAAGAGTATGGCGGTAACTGTTTTTGATTGCAAATTCCCACCTAAAAGATTTAATGAAACTATCCCTAGAACCATTGCCAGCCCGCCAGCTTTTGGAACAGGCTGCGAGTGGATCTTATGAGGTGAACTATTAGGATGGTCAATTAATTGAAAATAGACTGCAACCTGAATGGCAATTGGTGTGATTACTAGAGTCATAAGAATTGCCCAAAATATCAGTGGGAAGAGATGGAGAATCATATATTATTTGATTTGAATGTTTTTGATGTATTCCATTGTGAACTATAACATACCCGGGACTACCGGTGAAATAGAGAATCCCTAAACGTTAATCTACTGGTATATTGCTGAAATACAAGAAACATTTATACAAAAGCTACTTGGTGCCTTGTCTTAATCGTAGTGTCCACTAATTGATGTGAGAATTTGTCCACAAATCACTGTTAGAATGACAACCCTCGGGCAAGGAGGTGTTGTCATGGCACGAAAGATGAAGGTTCATCGTCCAGCGACCACTGAAATCCAGCGGTTGAGTAAACAGATGATCGAGTTGGTCAATCCGCATCAACGACGGCGGGCAGAGGCTCTTATTTTGTATGGCATGGGACTGGAACCCTTGGAGATTGCAATGGCACAAGGCATCCATCCCAACACGGTGGATAAGGATCTGCATGCTTTCGAGCAACTGGGCGTGGAAGCGGCCAGACAATTGCAAGAGAGCGGTGCGCCCAGTCGAATTACAACCAACCAGATAACGAAGATGGTGCAATTGGCAGAACAATCTCCACAAGAAGTGGGTTCGCCGTATGGGCGTTGGTCGTTGAGAAAGTTGAGTGTGTATCTGGTCAAGCAGCATATCGTGAAGTCGATTGGGCGCGAACGCTTGCGCCAGTTGTTAAAAAAACGATGTGCAGTTCCGGCGGGTGCAACGCAAGTTGCTCAGCTCAGACCCACAGCGACCGGCAAATCTGGCTCGCCTGCGCTGGATTTTCAGGCATTTGCCCATCGGTGGGCGTCTCTTGTTTTTCGATGTCAAACCCATTGCGGTGAAAGCCTATGGTGGGCAGCGCTACACTTCAGCCAAACGCTGGGTCCTGGCACGCAACCAAAAAACACACGGACGCTTTTATCTGTTTGTCAGTTATGCTGCCGGCAGCGGCCAGTTGCATTGGATGTTCTTACCCGGCAAAGGTGCCAAATATGTCGCTGAGTTTTTACATCACCTCCGGCATTGGTATCCTGACGCTCCCATTTGGGTTGCTCTGGATCAGGATCGTGCCCATCCTTGCAAATCGCACAAAACCCGCCAAGTCATGCGCGACCTTTGCTTGCACTGGATCAGTCTACCCAAAGGCAGTCCCGACGATAACCCAGTGGAGAATATCTTTAGCGATATACAACTCATGATCCTGGACAACAGCCATGACTCGCATGCCAAAGTCACTCAACATCGAATTAGCGCCCATTTGCGCGGACGCAATCGCCGCCAAGATCGACTCATTCATGTGCCCTACTTGTACTCAAAGCATTCTCACAACCATTAGTGGACACTTTCTCACAATGATTAGTGGACAACACGCTTAAGAAAGACACTCGTGAAGACCGTTTTTATGGACACACGCAAAATTCTCGAAAACAATTTGTTTCACTTGTGCCGTTGTTTAATTCAAGAAAATAAAAATCTGGTTTGAATCGGAGAGAGAAACGGTTCTTATTTATACAAGGCTATTGCTAAAAATTGTAATATGAACTAAGAAATAGAATAAACCAGCGGAGTTGTTTTTCCACGCCAAATATCTTCATTGAATCAATTGCTGTCTTGCTGAAATTCCTCCATTTACTATCATCATCTATAAGAAATTTGGTGTAATTCATTAGCTCATCTGTTGTGTCCCACAAAAAACCGTTTTTGGCGTGGCTGATCATTTCAGGCTGTCCGCCGCCATTAAATACTACGGGTACTGCTCCAGACTGAGCCGCCTCAATTGTTGATAACCCAAAATGTTCAAATTTATCCGGATTTAAATCTACAATTTCATCATACCCTGTTGCATGCCAGTAGATTTTTGCTCTCTCGAGCAGGTTTTGCAACTCGTCAACGCTTGTATCGTATTTGAGTTCTATAGGATAGCCTTTAGCCATCTTCTCCAAAGAATGAATATAGCTACTACTTAATTCGTCAGTATGCTTCCTGCCCACCAAAACTAGCTTCCAATCCCTTGCCCATCCCTTATCATACATCTCTATAAAGGTTTTTATCATGACATCCTGTTTTTTGCTGTGTCCACCTGCAAAGAAGCGCCCAACATTAATAATAGTATTATCCTTGAGCAAGGTTAAGGGTTTTTTTACAGTTTTAACTGGCGGATAAAGCACATAGGAATTTACCCCCCAGTATTTATCGACCCACCTCTGAGTATATTGCGATATTGATAAAAATAAATCATACGACATCAGAAATTTATTATAGAAATATCGACGAAACGGTCCCAGGAGTGAAATCTCGGAATAGCCTAAATTGAATGGAAACATGCAATAATAAACATTAACTTTAGCGCGGGCCGGCACCAAGCTAACAAAAGTGTTGTTTATGAAAAGATCGTAGTTTTTACTGACCGATGACAGTTGAAGCATATACCGAATATTACCTATAAAACTTATTATGTTGAAATTGAAGTTCACAAATCTAACTGTCGTGTTGTTTAAAGTAAGATCAAACTCCCTTTCCAGCATCTGGACAAATTCTTTTCCAGCAAATTTAGATTTATCGAAAGCTTTCGTTTCATGACATAAAATATCAATGGAAGCAGATGGAAAAATCTTATTTAGATAAGCAATTGTATGGGCTGTTAAATTTTCTCCCCCTCCCATCGTGGGGAGATATGCGTTATATACGCATATCTTTTTTACCGATACCGCGTCCATCTTTGACTTCACTTTGGTAAGTCTAAGCAATACTATGTCATCGCTCTTCCTTCTAATAATTGACCTTATGTAAAGTCTCTTGATAAGAAAAATTGGAAGTTTTGAGGCAAAAGATGATATTACCTTTAAATGGATTCTTCTGTTTGAACCCTTTATTAAGCCTTCATAAATGACTTGTCTTCCATATAAAAAGAGCACTTTAAGAAAAAAGACTGCATGAGAATTTTTCAAATGGATAAGAAGTTTATTTCTTAAAACTAGGAATGTAAAAAGAGGCGACCATTCTCCTGATGTTGCAGCATGAACATGATATACGACAGACTTGGGAGCAAATACAACTTTTTTACCATATAATCTCGATCGATAACATAAGTCCGCATCCTCATAATAGGCGAAAAAATCATCATCAAAGGCTCCAATGTCCTCCATGAGCGTTCTCTTAATCAACATGCTCGCACCGCATACTGTCATAACTTCCCTGGTTGTATCGTATTGCCCTTCATCGGGTTGGTGAGTACCGACATCTCCACCGTCTCCTCTATCATTCAAATAACTCATGGCGTTCTGTATTTCATTGGGATTATGTTTAAACAAAAGCTTTGATCCAACAATTGCAACATCTACATCGCTATCAGCAACTGCCACCAACTCCTTTAGCCATTCTTTTTCAACAACTGTGTCGTTATTCAGCAAAACTATGTATTCTCCCGAGGAGTTTTTTATTCCTAGATTGCAGCCACTGGCAAACCCAAGATTTTTTTCAGATTTGATCAATTTCACATCAGGGTATGTGGAGAGTAGAAACGCACAAGAATTATCAGAAGATGCGTTATCAACAACAATGATCTCGCAATTTTCCCGTGCGAAATCAATATGGTGAAGCGCATCTATACAATCCTGAAGATATTTTTGCCCATTATAGTTAGGGATAATAATGGATGCTTTCATAGACACTCTGTTAACTAGTGTGATCCCGGGTTGTATTCGATTTAGTATCCTCATTAAACTTGTCTTCAAATGTTCGATGCTGTTGACCAAGGAAACACGGATCTTACGAATTGGCCGCAATAACAACTGGATGATATTCAACAAACATTTCTCCTTTAGTTTTTTATGGTTTTCTTGGATGAAGGGGAAACAAGATTCAAAGCTTTTTCTAAAAATTGCGCTCGGCGGCTTTCGGGAGGGACAAGAAAAGTTCGAATATCCTGAATCTTCGACGCGATCTTCCACGCTCTGCTGTCTAAAACTTGATCTAACAGGTGTTCTGTAAAAAGCAAACTTGCATTCTCCTCGGCTATGATCTTCTCTTTCTCCATTAACTCCTGCGATAAGGCTGTTTTTTCCGCAGTTATCGATAGGATTTTTTGATCTCGTTTCGATATTTGTTCAAGAAGTTGATATAGCGCTTTTTGTAACATTTCAGCGTTAGTGGAATCCCTTTGTTTATCGGAACTCTGTGTAGGCATTTTTCACCTAATTACTGGAGATCTTCCAGTGTAGTTTTCAGTGCTGTATCGAATAATATCTTCAAAACAGTCAAATCTGAGATTCGCATCGATGTCTCTGGCTTAGTCATGAGAGAAATTACCCAATCAAATGCACGATAATGTTGTCGATTGACATACTCCAGAATTTTTCCCATGGAGTATACATCAGAAAAACTGCCATCCTGTGGTCGCTCATATCCCCCCAAACCTGAAGGCGAAAAATAAGGATCTTGTTCAGAGATTGCCCAGGCGAAATCAAGCAAAACAGGTTTGCTGCTTTGCACCAAAATGTTCTCGCGGCAAATATTTCGATGGGTGATGCCCTTTTCCTTCAATTTCACAAGTACATCTAAACAATGTTGAATAAAATTGTACAGTTCTATGGCCGACAAATTAATATATATCAAAGCATCCTGCAAATTCTGAATCTGGTTTTTCTTAAAACGAATTAATGAATAATCACCTTCAGACTTTACATCAAGAAACCTAGGGAAGTAATCACTCTCAAGTTGAGACAAAAAACGGGCTTCCCGCTCTGCAAGATCAAAGCTTGTCTGCTTATAAATAATGTCATCTTTCTCATAAACAATACACCAGTACGCCACGCCATTGTGCTGGGTAAGAAGTCGCTCAGAAACAATATTTGCCTTAGGTAGGATAAGAGGCAACGAAACTGAATCATACTCCTGATCTTTGGAAATTACTTGGATGGCGTCTTCAATCAGTAAGATTCGCTCATCCCATGTGTTTTGGCGAGCAAAACTCAATCGTTTCTCTACTTGAGCGGGAAGATAATCATCCAAGGCAAGCTCTATGGACTCAAGCCAATCGTCTAGCGATGATGCAAGCCTGATATATTCCTGATAATAACGAAGCTCATCGAGATTGGTGGCGACCACAGATTTTCCAGCACTCAAAAATTCAAAAAGTTTTACTGGGTTAGTAGCTTCAGTAAGTGGAATTTTTTTAAATGGGATAATACAGGTGTCAAAATGCTGTAAATATCTTGGCAAAAGCTGATAAGGCTTTTCTCCAACGAAGTAAACATTGCTCATTTTGCTTATTTGAGCAATATCAGCACTTTCTTTTCTTCCAACTAAAACGAAATTCCAGTTTGGCCTTAATGAAGCAAGAGAATGAATAAGCTGCGTGTCAAGCCAATCAGAAATCGCTCCATAATAACCTATGATAGGTTTTTGTATGTCAATTAATTCAAGAGGCAAAAATTTTGGAGAATTATTGAAATGATCGAATTCGGTGCCATTTGGTACAAGAAGACAGTTTGTATTAAGTTCAGATTTTTCATTAAATAGTAGATGGGAAGTCGTTAAAACAAGGTGGCTTTTCTTAATCAGTTCAACCTCTGGTTCAAGCATATGTGGAGTGATATTCGAAAATCCACCTAATTGATCCATAGAGTCATAGATAATCTTCCATCCATATATATCTTGTAACTTTAATACTAATGGCCCCCAAAATGGGAGGTCTACAAAACAAATGGCCTTTGTGATACTAAAGTTTTCTTTGAGAAGTGTAAATTCGTCCAAAAGAATCTTTTGAGAGTCCTCATCCAGCTGATCAGCAACGAGATTCTTATAAACAGGTAAGCTTAGCTGCACATCGGTAATAGATGCGTAATTTCGAATCGGTTGAAAGAGTGGTTTCGTTCCTTCCGAGAAATAAGTTCGCAAGTAAAATACCCGATGCCCGTGAGATGCCAAAAGCCTCGAGATCTGCTGAGGTCTTTGAAAACGATAATACCAATCAATGACGGGAAATACAATAATATCGAACGGTTCGAAATAATAGTTTCTCAAAAAATTATCCTTTTGTGGAATTTATGACACCGTAATGAATTCTTCTGTGATAAAAACTGCGCGTAAACTTTATGAAATCAAATTGCGCGGCGATTTACTAATGTCACGCGCCTCCCGGAGGGACTACAGAATTCGGCTCTGTGTTAAAAGCTTTTGCGGAGTTTATCGAAAAGTGTTGTATATCTCCTAATCAGAAAATCATCTTAATTTCGTCTTTGCCTATGCAAAACATGGAAAATGGATATTCTATCTAAACAGAAAAGCCAGTCTCAACGAGATCATTATAAAGCCGCACATAAATTATTGGTTTCATCCCAGTTATGGTTTTATGGCACACACGAATAAGGCGCAATGTCGATTACATTCTGGGCTTGTTCATTCTTCAAACTGATGAAAATGGTATCCCTATTCTCAAAGAGAACTTGCCCTTCAAGTTCATGTGCTATGCTCTTCCATTTTTGAGCCACGGCTGGGTTGTAACGATTTAAATGAATAAGAAAATTTGAGATGCCGTACCGTTTGCCAAACTTTATTGCTGCTGATGGAGCAGCTAGCTCGTCTTGAATTCTACGGTCTGTTTCCAATAACGCAGTGTATTCAGATGTCGTTTTGGCTCCATATCCCACAACCAGTCTGGCCCAATGTATAGTGCTACCATCTAACTGCTCCATAGTGATTTTAATCGTTTCAAAATTGTCTTTGCCAAGTACAGGGAGTTCAATCAAAAGAGTGCCTGGTTTGATGACCTGACATACTCGCTTGTATACTCCATCGCTGTCGACTGAAAAAGGATACAGCGGGAAAGCGGGAAACGACTCGACAATGATCAAGAGTGTGACGAGAAAGGCAACCCAGTGACGAACCTTATTTGATGACACAGAGATGCGCAAAAACGCGACCACAAATACCGCTAGCGGCAGAGCGAAAAACATACCGAATCGCCCCGGAGCACGTACATCTCTCAATCCGAAAACAAACTTTGACAGGTAATAAAATGGAAAGTGGATAGAATGGTCTAGTTTGTAGTACGGTCCCCAAGACAAAGCAATAGCTGATAAAAAAAGAATCACCATATAAAGAATAAAGTCACTCGGAATGGGACTGTTGCTTTCTCGCCGCAATTGCTGAACTCGGTCGGGATACGAGTGTTCTCTCCACAAAATGAAGCGGTCTTTTGCGATGATACCCAAAGTCCATACAAAGTAGAGTCCGCCTAGAACCAGCAAAACAAAGCCAGGGAAATATGCATATTCCCATGCCCCATAAACAGGGTCTTCTGTTGGACTATACCAAAAGGAGAATTTCGAGAAACTAGTGAAAATAGAAAAAAAATTGGCGGAATAGATTGCTGTTTCTTCAAAAGATTGTTTGGAGAAAGTATCCGCTATTTTAAAGTAAGGCCTGACCTGCACAAAGTAGAGAACCAGCATACTAGTAGCGACAACCCCAATCCCACGAACTCCTATTTTCTGGAATAACTGCGGAATACCCAGATACTTGATCTGCTTTAGAACCATGGGTGCACACATTGGAATAGAGAGAACAAAGAGCATTGGCGCCAAGTACATGGCAAAGGAAATTCCTATGGCGAAGAGGGAAACCAGAATGAATAGATCTCTCTCTTTCAATTCCTGCAGATAAAGGTATAAGAACAAGAAAAATGGGGGAGCCAGTTGGAATCCGAACAATTGGTAATGAATAAAGAAGCTGATAACACTCAGGCTAAAGTGTGCGCAAAAAGTTATTAGTATTCTTTCTACTAGTGAAAAATAACCCATACGATATAGCGCGTACTGGGTAAGGATTGTCCCAATAATACACACTCCCGCCAGAGCCATGTACAGCGATGTTAAAGGAGGAATACCCAACATCCTCAATGGAGAAAACAATAACTGCATACCCAACAGCGAATCTGAGTATGCCAACGTCCCCCTGTTTGGGAAAAAAGAATTGGCATTCCAAAAACTTAAAGGGTGTTTTTGTTCGAATAAAATATGATATCCCCAATTTGCAATCCAATACTCCAGCTTGGAGTCAAAACCGTCGGCCCACAGAACATTACGTGTATTTGCGAATATCAAATCTTGAAATAAGATCGTTACCCCAAAGAGTCCGGTTAAGATACCTGCACAAAGGGAAAGTATAACTCTCTGATACGCAAACTTGCGTATCGACAATATTGTTTCGCTTAGTTTTAATTTAATCACTACTCACCTTTGTAACGTTATGGACACAGCAAATAAACACGATTGTATCAGTCAAGCTTACAGTACAATCTAAGCGACTGGACAAACCACTCGGACGGTTTTTGCCAATGATTTTCCCACACAATAGTTGCCACACTAAAGTATTCCAAATACTGTCACTGCCATGAGAAGCTGTTGCAGTCTATTCCGCTAATTGAGCTGTACAAAAGGTCAGTCTGACCTCTTGTACAGCTCAACTTTTACTAGGCCTGTGTTTGAATTCTCACAATGCCCTAATACATGTCAGAAAATCCTTCTCCTATCCAGCGAATTTTGCAATTCTTCAGTGGTATTATCTTACTTAGCTCTATGGATTGCTACCATCCCAGTTGCCAGCAATGGGCATGTCACCTGGATTACCCAATCCAAAGGAAATGTCCGCAAAGCCGTTGGTATTCGAGTTACGCAGCAAGAACTGTCCATTGCGATAGACACCGATCGTATCTTTGCCATCATCGTTCCAGTCCCCTGTCACTGGTCGGTCACCGGAGATGCCATAGTTGAGAGCAATATCCGCAAAACCGGTCTGATTGGTGTTCTTCAGGAAGATGATCCCATTGACCGGACGGAAGACACCTACAGTATCATAGCCTTTGCCAGTCCAATCTCCGGCAATCCCTACATCGCCTGGATTGCCTAGAAAGAAACTCCCTGCATCCGCTGGTCCCGCATCATTACTGTTGCGCAGCATGAATAATCCAGTCGAGGGACGGAATATTCCAATCGTGTCGATCCCATCGCCGTTC
>Ga0137367_10001633_pt1 | contig 17715 bp, 9 predicted proteins | sample SagtaG_14_FD_104939 | JGI IMG/M metagenome (GOLD analysis project Ga0137367, IMG submission 104939) | Vadose zone soil microbial communities from Sagehorn Ranch, Mendocino, California, USA - Sage1_L_80_16 metaG | ecosystem: Environmental > Terrestrial > Soil > Vadose zone | place: USA... | reverse complement strand
TCTTTGCCAGGTCAAGAATATCGTTGATCAGAGACAACAGGTGATGTCCACTTTCGTTGATTGTGTTTAAATATTTTTGCTGTTTTTCGTTGAGTGGACCGGCGACTTGTTCACTTAGACTCTCGGAAAGTCCTAGGATGGCATTAAGTGGTGTGCGCAGTTCATGGCTCATGTTGGCAAGGAATTCATCCTTTACGCGCAAAGCGCGTGCCAAGCTTGAATTTGCGCGGCTTAAGTCAGCAGTGCGTTCCTCTACGCGTCTGGCCAATTGATTACGTTCATCTGCGAGGGCACTTTCCATTTGCTTGCGTTCCGTAATATCCCAGGCATAGTCCGCGAAGCGCTCGGCAGTTTCTATATCATGCTGAACATATTTATCGGTCCTGTTGCCAACTCCCAGAACGGCAACGATCTTTTCGTCGCGGATGATGGGAATCACCAACTCACGGCTCATTTGCACGTGATTTTCAGGCAGACCTTTTTTGTTTGGCAGGGATTCGTAATCGTTGTGTATCAATGACTGCCTTTGACGTACCGCATCTGCCCAAACCCCAGCCGAATCGATTGGATAATGCATTCCTTGCTCTTTGATCTTTTGCATCGCTTGGATAGTTTCAGAGGACCATGCCTGCAAGCTAAGTGACTCTTGATCCTCTTCAACGAAGTGCAGAAAACCTATATGGCTATCTGTCAGTACACTGATTTCGTCAATTGTTTTTTGCAATAATTCTTCAAGCGAATGATGCGCGGCATATTCCATTAACTCAATACGCTTTTGCATGAGAGTTTCTGACAATTTACGCTCAGTAACATCTCTGGCGACCACCGAAACACCGCGGGTGGAAGGATAGGCATTAATTTCAAAGGCAAGTTTCTGACCCTTTACAAAAATTTCTGTTTCAAATGTTCTGGCTTGGCGATTTGTAAGCACGCTTTCGTAGATTTTGCCTATCTTGAATTGTTCTTCCGAACTACCAAATATTTCATACATGGATTTGCCAATGGCATCATCCTCTGGAATGCCTGTCAGCATTTCGGATGCTTTGTTCCAATGGGTAAAGCGAAGCCCATTGTCCAATTCGAATAAAACATCTGTGATGCTATCTGCCAGTTCACGGTAGTGCGTCTCACTTGCCCACAAGGCTGCCTGCGCCCGCGTACGTTCAAGTATTTCTTCGTGTGCCGCTTGATATAAGCGTGCATTTTCAAAGGCAATCGCTGCCTGGTTTGCCAGAGTAGCCAACAGGCGTTCATCTTGTTCGGTAAAGGCATCTGGCGTTTCGCTTTCAACACTAATTACGCCAATGACCCGGTCGCCAATCTTCATAGGCATATACAGCCCAGACTGGATATCCGCCTGAGTGTCGACATATTGTGCGTGCGCAAGGACATTGCCGGTGCGCAGGCGAATTCCGCTTTGTGCTGCCTCTCCGCTTAATCCCTGTCCTATCTTATGAATCATTTTGTTGAAATGGTTTTCCATCTCAATCTTCTGCTCCTCATTCAGACCTGGAAGGTTGAAGGCAATCAACTCCAATTCATCTGTTTCGGAACGTAACAAACGGATTGTTACATGGTGCCAGGAAAGGTAGCGCGCAAATGTTTCGATTACCCGCTCTCCGATCCCACGCGGCTCAAGTAGTTGACCTACCGCCAATCCATTTTCATATAAAGCTTCTAGTTCGGCCAATCGACGTTGCGTTTCTTCGAACAAGCGCGCATTAGAAACAGCCGAGGCAGCCATGGCCGCAAAAGCTTCGAGCAATTCCAGATCCGCAGTCTGGAAAGGCCGTTCAGCGCCAGCGCGGCGAATGCTGAGAACGCCAATGGTACGATCTCGCTCTTTGAGCGGAGCAAACATGATGGCTTCCGCTTCCGCTTCCTGTGTGCCAGGTACTTGTATTCCGCGTGGATCGTTTTGCATCTCATTAACGATTTCCGCTTTGCCAGTTGCAGCCACAGCCCCTGTTACTCCTTCACCAAGTTTAAGTCTCAAGTCGGTAAAAGCAAAGGAATCTTCTTGAAGTGCCAGCACACAGCGTAAAGATTCACCATCGGGTTGCATTAGGAAGATACGGCAGCCATCGGCAATAAAAAGGCTCTTGGCAGAGTTGCCAATGCTTTGCAAGATGGCATTCAGGTCAAGGTTGGTGAGCGCTAGTGAAGTCTCCAGCAAAGCAGCGGTTTCTTGTGCACGGCGACTGATTTCTTCTGTAGTGCGCTTGCGTTGAGAAATATCCTGAATCTGAGCAATGAAGTATTGCGACTTTCCTTCCCCATCTCTTACCAGCGAAACACTCAAAAGGACCCAGACGATATTTCCTGATTTATGGAAATATCGTTTTTCCATCTGATAGGAGGTTATTTCCCCGGTCAGCATTTTGTCCACATAGTTGAGATCAGCATCGAGGTCTTCCGGATGAGTGATTTCCTGGAAGGTTTTTGCCTTTAGTTCCTGTTCTGTATAGCCGATCAAATCAGACAACGCGTGATTGACTTTCAGCCAGTGACCGTCAAGAGATATCAGAGCAATGCCAATCGGCGCGAATTCAAAGGCACTGCTAAACCGTTCTTCACTCTCGCGTAATGCTTCTTCTGCCTGTTTGCGTTCGGTGATATCTGCTGCAACGCCTGCCAGTGCTTTAACATTGCCGTTCTTATCGAAGATCGGGAAAGCGCGGTCCCAAATCCAGTGCACGGAGCCGTCAGGATGTTGAATGCGATACTCCATTTCTACTTTTTCCCCATGTTTTTCCTTTTCCAGAGAACGCGAAACGTCCGATTTGTCCTCTGGCAAGATGATCTCCATAAACGCATCTGGTTCACGCATTAGATAATCAAGAGAGCGTCCCCAAATTTTTTCGCCGGCAGGGCTTATGTAAATTTCCTTGCCAGTTTCGGCGTCTGTCATCCAGAAGGCTTCCTCGATGTTGTTTGCCAGTTGTCTGAAACGTTCTTCCGAGGCGAGTAAATCCTGCTCTGCCTGTTTGCGTTCGGTGATGTCGCGGCCCACAGACTGGAATTCGATCAGTTGCCCGTTTTCGTCATAAATGGCGTGATCTGTCCATTCATTCCAGCCGATGCCGCCATCTTGCTTAAGAACGCGATGACTGTCTGTTTCGACCGTGGTAATTCCTGATAGCAAGCGGGAGATTTTCTCTTCAACGGACTGACGGTCTTCTTCGTAAACAAGAGGCATGAAACCTGTGCTAAGCGCGTGTTCAGGTGTTACGCCGAAGTAACGGCAGTACGTGTCATTCACAAATGTACGAACTCCATTCGGTTTCCAGCGTACTATGAACTCGGTCTGGCTTTCCACCACGGTGCGATAACGATTCTCACTTTGCCGAAGTTCTTCTTCTGCCCGTTTGCGTTCAGCGATTTCCTCACGCGCCTGCTGTAATAAGCGGGCATTATGGATGGCGAGCGCCGCCTGATTGGCGAAGGCTTCTAGCCGTTCGGCATGAGCAGGAGTGAAAAATCCCGGAATTTGGCTATCGAGCAGGATAAAGCCGATCACCTCACCATAGATCAATATTGGCGCGCCAACATTTGAGCGCAACCAATCAGTTGCTCCCAATCTTTTCCAGCCCATATAAGAATGAGTGTCGTACACAACGACAGGCTGTTTGGTCTCGAGCATCTGCCGCAAGTTGGTCGTTTCCACGAGAGGAAGTTTGACTCCCATGATTTCACGATTGGAAGTGTGTTTGTCATAGCCCAGCGAGCGGACCACATGGGCAAATCCCTCATCAATGAGCGTGATCGTAGCCGCGTCATGTGGCACGACGCGCCCAACTGTAGTCAGGATATGATCCAAAACCTCTCCATAGTCGAGGGTACTACTTAGAGTTTGGGAAGTATCACGCAGGGCCTCAGCCAGGATGCGTTGCTCGCGTTCAGCAGTTTCAGCCTTCTGCCGTTGAATGACAGCTGTCAACTGTGCTCCAATATGCTCGATGCGTTTCAGGTCATTGGAGGTGAACAGACTGGAACCGGAAACATCTAAGAAACCAATCGTTTCCTCACCAGATATCAGTGGAACAACAATTGTGGATTTAATGTTAAGAAGTTTGTGGATCTGCGGGATAAGTTTACGAACAATCGCCTTCGTCATGGAAGGCAGGGACTTGGTTTCGGCAAATTCAGCAATCCAATTCTGGATCTCTTGCGGTTCACTCGTAATCGCACTTCGCTTGGAAGTCATCGCTTTATAGAAATAGCCCCCCTCTTTAATGGGGATCTCGATCCTTGGGATGGTGAACCCAAGCAGCTTCTCAATCCTCTGCGCAATTTCGGGAGAGAAGGAATATTGCTGCATGATGATGGACTGCTTATCTGGGCTGAGCGTATAAATGGTGCTACCCACGGTCGAAAAAATGCGTTTCAACTCCTGTGACAATAACTCGACGATTGAATCTAGATTTTGTCCTCTTACCACCGCCTCATTGACTATATTAAGCAAAGCCAAGTCATCATTCTTTTGTTGCAGTTCAATATCTGCTTGCTTGCGCTCAATCGCCAATGCAACCTGTGACGCTATGGATGCAAGGAATTCCTTATCGTGTTCCGAGTAGCGGTTGGGATTTTCATAATCTTGAACTGCGATTACGCCTAGAGTGCCATTTGAAGTCTTAAGTGGCACTCCAAGCCAGGATGCTGAATTGGTCCCCACCAGTTCAATTTCCTCCTGTTCGACAAGTTCATTGAAACGCTCCTGTGTTAAGAGAAGCGGTTCGCCGGAGCGGTAGACATAGGATGTAATGCCCTTCTCAAGCCGGGAAGCAGGTGCAGGCGGATCGTATTGATCCACAGAGTAGATCTCTTCAAATAAGTCACTATCCGGATGATGGAATACGACGAAGAAATTTTCGGCGTATGTCACTTTGGCAATCGCGTGATGGATAAGTTTCAGGAAATCTTGTAAATCGCTGGCATTGCCCAAGCCTTGCATGATTTCCAGGAGTACCTGACGTTCCATTTCGGTTTGTTTTCGTTGAGTAATGTCCTGGGCTGTCCCAAAGAGACTGGTGATCTTTCCGTCGCTGTTTGTTACGGCGTCGCCAATCTCACTGATATACTTTAATTCGCCACCCGGGGTAATAATCCGGTATTCGATATCAAATGATTTTCCCTTTTCAAGAGCATCTTTATTCTTTAGGTTTACTCCAAACCGGTCTTCGGGGTGGATTAAATCAACAAAGGTCTCATATGTGTGAACAAATCCTTCTCGTTCAATTCCAAAAATTCGATAAAGTTCATCAGACCAATGAACCTCGTTTTTGACCGGATCAAAACTCCAACTGCCAATCTTTGCTACACGTTGCGCCTCGGTAAGTTCCTGTTGACTGCGGAGAAGTTTTTCCTCTGCCCGTTTGCGTTCGGTGATGTCTCTGCCGGTGCTCACCAGACCAATAACTTTTCCTTCCTCAGCGCGGAGTGGTATTTTTGTAGTCAGGAGGGAAACTAGGTTGCCCTCGGAATCAAGCCCTGGCTCTTCGTAATTGACAATAGGTTGTCCAGATTCAAGAACTGTCTTATCCACTTGCCAGAATGGTTCTGCCAATTCTGGAGGATACATGTCGAAATCTGTTTTTCCGATCACATCTTCCCTCGTTTTTCCGCCGGATGCTTTCCAGTCTGCTATGTTTGACAATGTTTTTCGACCCTGCATATCCATTGCGTAAATGCGGTCAGGCAGGTTATCAATTAACGTCCGAAGTAAATTGCGCTCATCCCGAAGGACCTCTTCCACTCGTTTACGTAAGGTAATGTCATGTGAGCTTCCGGTAACACCTGTCATATTACCATTCTCGTCCTGCATCACAATCGAGTTTGCGCTCAGAATAATTTGCCTACCATCTCGGTGCCGAACGTAAATTTCATTCCCCTGATATTCATTTCGACTGGCTATCGTTTCCTTGAAATTTTCTGTATTGGTGTGATGGTGTTCAGGATCTAGGAGGTCGAAGTAGAAACGTCCAATCAATTCTTCCGGTTCATAACCATAAATATCCTTTGCTGCACCGTTCAGAAACGTGATTCGTCCATCCGTGTCCACAGACCAGATGAGATCATGGGATGTTTCAACCAAATTCTGATATTTGATCTGACTCTCGCGTAGGGCATCTGCTGCTTCCTTGCGCTCGGTGATATCGCGATAATTAATAACAATCGCTTTAACACTTGGTTCGTTCAGCATATTCGTGGCAATCGCTTCCATCCAGCGCCATGTGCCATTAGAATGTCGCAAGCGGAACATACCTTGCTCGCGACTTCCAGCCTCTTGAGCGAGCTTTTGATACAATTTCTGAGACCACTCCAAGTCATCAGGATGCATAAGTTCAAAGATGTTATGACCCGTAAACGTGTCCGGTGGATAGCCTAGGTTACGAACAGTAGATGGACTTTCCCACAATAGAGTACCATCCGGGGCCAGAAGAGAAATATCATCCAACCCATTCTCGATCAGGGCGCGAAAACGTTTCTCACTCTTTGCAAGTTCCTCTTCCACCTTCTTACGCTCAGTGATATTGGACATTGCTCCAATCATGCGAATCGTCTGACCAGCGGAATCACGCTCGATATAAGCGTGGTCATTGATGTAGGCATAGGAACCATTCTTGAGCAGGAAGCGGTACTCATCCGACCAAACTGATTCACCGCCCACGGTAGCTGCGAGTGTGTTCAATTTCGAAGTGACACGTTCACGATCTTCAGAGTGAATATGCTCATCCCACCAGCTCGCATCTGGACCAATTTCTTCCGGCGAATATCCAAAAACAATCTGCGCATTCTCGTTCCATGTGAGCTGGTTAGTCTCAGGGCTCCATTCCCAGATCACATCATTCGTTGCCTGAGTGGCAAGACGATAACGGGATTCGCTCGTCTGCAATCTTTCCTCGACCCGTTTCCGCTGAGTGATGTCGCGCACCAGGGAGATTCCGAGATGTTGTCCATTCTCCTCGAATGAGCGTATGCGGACCTCCACCGGGAACGTAGTCCCATCCTTCCGACGGTAACGAGTGTCGAATGTGATCATCTCGCCAGCATTGAGATGTGCTCCGATCTGTTTGACGAAGCCTGGTGTTGCATCCGCGTCGAAGTCAAATGGAGTCATCCCAATCAATTCTTCCCGAGTGTAGCCAAGGCTTTCACATGCCTGATGGTTCACATCCAAGATGATGCCTTTGTCATCATGCAGGAAGAATGCATCAGATGCATAATTCACAAAGGTACGAAAGCGGGCTTCACTGGCGCGGAGTTCATCCTCCACCTGCTTGCGTTCGATGAATAAGCGTCTCTCCTCCAGCGCATGGACAACTGCTGGTGCCAGTCGTTTGATGTTCTCCTTCAGAACGTAATTTACTGCCCCAGCTTTCATACAATCCACGGCAGTATCTTCACTGATGGAACCCGTCCATATGACAAGCGGAGTAAGGGGTGCGCGTTCCGTTGCCAGCTTCAGTGCTTGCATGCCATTGAAATTGGGTAGCGAATAATCTGATAAGATCAGGTCAGGCTCGAAGGTCTTCAAAGCCTTGAGGTACTCTTTGCGTGTTTCCACCCGTTGAAATACGCAATTTTTTAATGCCTTGCGAACTTCTCTCTGGGCCAGTTCGTAGTCATCGGATTGATCTTCAACGATAAGGATGCGGGGTACGTCGTTCATTGTTTCTTTCCTTGAACAAGCCGTTTTAACGGCCATAGGCTGCGGGTCAGGTTGCAGGCGCAGCGTATCTTAATCTATTCCAATGGATGATTTACCATCAGCCAATAAATCCCTACTTTAACCATGGCTTCAATAAATGAGTCAAATTGCACAGGCTTAAGCACATAACTATTTGCTCCAAGCTGGTATGCTGTCTTTACATCGGGATCTTCAACAGAAGAGGTTACGATCACCACAGGGATGCGTTGTGTGCGTTCATCAGCTTTGATTTCCTTCAAAACCTCTAGTCCGTTGATACGAGGGAGTTTCAGATCGAGCAACACCACTTTTGGCGTATCATTGATATTGCGTTCACTAAATTTGCCGCGCGCAAAGAGGTAATCCAGCGCTTCTACGCCATCCTCCACATGAAAAAGATTGTTGGCGAGGTTTTTCTTTTTTAGCGCCCGGATCGTTAATTCGGCGTCACGCGGGTTATCTTCCACAAGCAAAATTTCAACAACATTCAGATCATTCATGGTTTTCTCCTCGAGGCAGGGCAAAATAAAAAGTGGCGCCTTTGCCTGTTTCTCCTTCAGCCCAAACTCGCCCACCATGGCGCTGAATGATTCGCTGGACGATTGCTAGACCCACGCCGGTCCCTTCGAACTCATCCTCACTGTGCAAACGCTGGAAGACGCCGAACAACTTGTCCACATATTGGATGTCGAACCCCGCGCCATTGTCGCGAATGCAATAAATATTCTCCGCGTCACTTTTTTTTGTCCCCACTTCAATGACAGCCCGTTCCTTCTGGGACGTGAACTTGATCGCGTTGGCAATCAGGTTGGCCCATACCTGATGGAGGAGAGAAGGGTCTCCCTCGGCGGGGGGAAGCTTTCCGATCTTGAAATCGATCCGTTCCCGATCCGGTTCGCGCGTTAACTCCCCGTAGACCGAGGATGCCAGAGATTTCATGTCGACCGTCGTCGGTATGATCTCCTTACGGCTCAGGCGTGAGAAGGACAGGAGATCATCAATTAGGTCGCCCATACGTTGCGCTTCAGTAGTGATGATGTTGCAGATGCGTTTGCCCTCTTCATTCAATATCGATGAGTAATCCTCCACTAGGATGCGCGTATAGCCATTGATCGCTCGCAGCGGCGCGCGCAGGTCATGCGATACCGAATAGGAGAAGGCTTCGAGTTCCTTGTTGGCAGCATGCAGCTGGGACGTGCGGGCGATTACGCGCTGTTCCAATCGTTCATTCAATTGGCGTACTTCCTCCTCGGCCTTTTTGCGTTCGGTAATATCGCGATTCACGCTGATCACATTGCTAAGTTTGCCATCTTCATTTTGCACGGCGACTGTGCGCACATCCATATGGATTTTTGTTCCATCCTTGCACGCCTGGATCACTTCTGCGGCAAATTCGCCGGCCTGCAATAGGCGCCGGGTCATTTCTGCGCGCGTGGTCTGGCTAAACTCTGTTTGCAATATTTCCGCAGCTTTCCGGCCAATGACCTCTTCCGCCTTCCAGCCGTAGATGTGTTCGGCAGCAGAGTTCCAGGACTTAATAATAAGATTTTCGTCTGTAGTGATGACTGCGTCATTGAGGTAGGTAAAAATATTTGCCTGGTACGCCAGCTCTTTTTCGGCTTTCTTGCGTTCCGTGATGTCGCGGTTGACGCTGACAAAACTGGCGGCTTCACCGTTGGCATCATAAATGGCAACGCTGCGGGTCTCCACATACATGCTGGTTCCATCCTTGCGCAGTTGAGAAACCTCCGCGGAAAACTCACCTGTCTCTCTAAATTCCTGAATTACTTCTGGACGGGTTGTGTTGAAAAACTCTGTCTTAAAAACTTCCTCCCCTTTTCTGCCAATGACTTCTTCCTCGGTCCACCCGTACATTTGTTCGGCAGCCGAATTCAAGCCTGTGATAACGAAGTCCTTGTCAGAGGTAATGACCGCATCATTGAGATGCTGGATGATGTTTGCCTGGTACAGGGCTTTTTCCTCGGCTTTTTTCCGCTCGCTGATATCCTGTGCCGTCACCACTCGATATAACAAATCCCCATCATCGCCATGGACGCTGACCAGATCCATTTGGACCGGGAGGATCGAGCCATCGCGGCGGATCATATTCGCCTCGAATTGAGCATGCCCAATCTGATCCGATCGGTTTGCGTTATGGCGTACATGATCGTGATCTGACGGCGCATACAGGCTGAGGATCGACGAGCCAACAACATTCTCGATCCTTGATTTGTGTAGCGCGGCGAAGGCAGAATTACACACCACGATGCGGTTGGTATCCGAGTCACCGATCGCAATGCCATGGGCGCAATGTTCGAAGGCATCTGCCCATTGGCGCCGTTCCTGTTCTGCCTCTTTGCGGTCGGTGATATCTTGCCCCAGAACGAAGAATCCACGGATGCTTCCATTTGTTAATTTATCAGCTACGTATGATGCATCTATAAAACGGGTTCCACCATCTGGACGTTGGAATTCCATTTCATAGTTGACTTTTTCGCCTCTGAATACTGAGTCAACATATCCTGAGACTACTTGGTAGTTGGCAGTTCCCAGGACCTCTTCAACTTTCTTTCCATCCACCGTGTACCCGAACCAATCTTCATATGCCTGGTTGGTAAACTGATAACGTTTGTCTGAATCCACATAAGAGATCAGTGCAGGGACTGAGTCGATCACTAGACGCAATTTTTCTTCACTCTCGCTTAATGTTGCAGTATGCCGCTGAATGAGCCAGTAAAGCAATAGTGCTGTAACAACAATAAAAGCCCAACCTTTATAAATACTAATCTGGGTCAACACTTCTCGATTAGGCGCAAGCCGCTCAGCAAGCTTATCTGAAAACAAGATCCAAAGCACGCCAATCAGGAGGTATATTCCAGAGATTTTCAGGGAACCAGGGCTATAAAGGATCAATTTTGTAAAAAATTTGCGATTAACCATAAAAATTCCTTCGTTGAAAATACATTTTTGGCAGCAAAGCACTCGGTAAAATCATGCGCTGGATGACATAAAAAGTATAAAAACAGAATGGTAATTACCTGTTGGAAAATTTTCCTATTACTATAGGAATGTGCACATGGGGGGATCCCCTACCGTTGAAGTAGGGGAAATAAATGGCAAATTCATGGATTTCCTTGGTCGCTAAGTGGAAAATCATAAGCCAGCCACATCTATTATAGCTTCTACTCGGAGAGAAACCGGAGGCAGGTACACATCAGTTTTGTTAGCTATACTATTGCCCCTGAAAATGCAATTGCTTCTTATTTGGGATTGTTACTTTTCTTGTCTATTAGGGTGGATTGTTATTGGGATCTGGATAACCGATGCTTACGCAACTGGTCAGCCTGCTGCAAACCAAAGAGAACGGACTGAGTCTTTCCGAGAATCAGCCACGCGACAAACGCCCAACCATGAGCGGTTCTGTCTATGATTGGTTTACTCATCCAAAAAGGTAAGTTCATCGAAATTGGTCCCGATGGCAAATGCTGCACTACCTGTGGCTTTGAATCGGAATATAATTTATTAGCTGCGCGGGGGAAACGATATTTAACTGCGTCGCAAAAACATTGAGGCAAGTCGGGGTGAGTCGTCCTGCTGGGCGCGTTGACTTCTTTTTACAAGATGTGAGAGAGGCAAGGTTGCCTCACGGATAGGCGAGACTCGCCCCACATATCCATTCCTTTCTTTTCAGGAATCGCTAATGACAAAAACCCCGCAGTGCGGGGCTCTTGCTTTCGAAGGGAAAATTAGACAGCGTCTTTAAGAGCTTTGAGTGGACGAGGTTTGATCACTTTGCGCGCTGGCTTGGCTTTGAACATCGTCTTCTCTTTTGTAAAGGGGTTGATTCCTTCACGAGCGGGCACCGCATCTTTGGTGACCGTGCTTATTTTAAGCAAGCCTGGGATCACAACTTCATGCTGTGCTTTAAGCTCTTTGTAAACAAGATCATTTAAACTATCCAGAACGGCATTCACTTGCTTCTTTTCTACTCCGCTCTGTGTAGCAAGAGCTTCGACAAATTCAGATTTGCTCAACCGGTTTCCTGCCATGGCATCCTCCTTTGGGATTCACTACTATTTTCAAAATTTAGGGGATTAAAAGCCTATTTTTCAGGCTGTTTTATACTCAAACGAAACGGCAAATTTTCAGTTATGGGAGATTCGTGGGGATTGGGCACGTGATTGTCGATGAATTGCGGCGCGAAGAAGACTTGTGGCTGCTCGCGAAGCTATGCCATTACTTCCTTTTTCCGACGATCATACCCATGGCCCGCAGCCAGGCGTCTCCTTCCTTGCCAAAGCCCTCCTTGACTGCCTGATAATCATTCTTACGAATGAACTCTGCCAGTTCCGTTCTGAGGACCTCAAGCTTTTCGCGCTGGATGTTGAGAAGCTGTTCGCTGGCAGAAGCGTCCCGGACATGTTCCAACGTCAGTCGAAGGTGGGGCAAGCAGAGACCCTCTGAAGCTTGCAAAGCAAGGATCATCTCTGGCGTGTCCAACTCCTCCACCAACACAGAGATAAGGTTGCGAGTGGCATGGTCTCGCTGCTCACAAACGGGACAGCGTTTGCGAGGAGTGAGGGCAGTAAGTATCTTCTCAATCCGGTTTCGTGCAGGCTCAGGAAGCTGTCGGAGCAAGGAGGTACGACGACGCGCAGTATGCGCCAGACCAGTTTGATCATCGAATTGATTGAGTAGGGAGTTAATAATATCGCGGTAAATAATCGAATAACCCAGGGCGTCACCCAGTCGTTGATTCACGCTTAACCAGGCATGCTCATGACAGAAACCGAGACTCGCCCGCAGTGCGTCACGCCATTTCGGAGAATTGACATTCTCATAGAATTGGTTATCCAAATAACGTTCCACGCTTTGCTGTTCCAATCGGCAAATGGGACAGCCCGCTTCGCGGCAAGCCTCCAAGATGTTGAAAACCGTAGAACTTGGCAAAAGACAATCATTCCTTTCCCAGGAAAATTCAGATCACAACCTCATGCGGTACGATCAAAGTGTACTCGCTTTTCTTCTTTCGCTGATCCTGGATTTGCTTCCTGGGGACCGCGCAGAGACGAGCCGTTCTATTGAGCACATTTTCTTTATTTTATGAATACAGTGCTAGTCACTTTTGCGACGACAAAAGTCAGCTTACCGAATGAATATATCTCGTTCGATTTGGATATGCTATACTCTTAATGATCTTCCACTCTTTCCTTGCCGTATAAATGTGTAAGCAAGAGTCCGGCGTGCGTGATTTACGCGACGTTTTATTAGTATTTGCCAAGTTTGGAGAAGATATGGAAATAGAAGAGAGTGAATTATATAACGAGAACGAAGAACGCAAACGACCCGGCGTGGAACGAGTGTATCGCAATGAGGACATCGCTGTCTTGTGGGAGCCGAAGCTCTGTATTCACGCCGGATATTGCTTCCGCGGTTTACCGGAAGTCTTCCAACCTGAGAATCGACCGTGGGTTAAAGTGGATGCAGCGACAGCCGATAAAATTGCCGAAGTAGTCATGACTTGCCCAACTGGAGCCTTGCACTTCGAGCGGCTGGATGGGGGTCCACAGGAGCCACAACCAGAAGAAACAACCATCAACGCCCGTATCAATGGTCCGCTTTACGTTCGCGGTCCACTCCGAATTCTAGGGCCTGGTGGTCAATTTATTCGGAAAGACACTCGTGTTGCGCTTTGTCGATGTGGGTACTCCGAGAACAAACCCTTTTGTGATGGGAGTCATCGGCGGGTCGGATTCCGCACAACAAAACCACCAGAAAATTCAGCTTAAGTAAGGTCAGTGAGGTGACAATCCTCTCAATGCTGACGAACAAGGAACTGGGCGATGAATATGCCCACGTCAATCAGCTTCGATCGGGCTGGCATGAAGATGAAACTCAGCGTACTTAAATAGCAACGGCTCGGACTTACAGAATGTCCGAGCCGCAATTGAATTCAAAGCCACTACTTATTGGTAGATCCGCACATAATCAATATAGTAATTCTGTGGGAACGTTGTATATTGATCCGGGTATCCAGGCCAGACTCCTCCGACTGCCAGGTTCAGGAGAATAAAGTGCTTCTTATGGAACTCATCATATCGATCAGCACTGGTAATCTCCTGCGCGCCGTATTGAACTCCATCCAGGAAGTAGTAAATGTAATTCGCATCCCAGACCATGCTGACAGTATGGAAACCATCGGCAAAGATGCCTGTGGGGAGAGTGTCAACATTGCCCTTATTCATGTGTGACCCGTCCACCTGTTTGTAGTGAACGGAGCTGACGATGCTATCGTCACGCAGCTCGCTCGAGTCCCCGCCCGAACCGCCACCCACCATCTCCAGTATATCTATTTCCCCGGAGGCTGGCCAACTGACGGTATCGATGTCATATCCCAAAGTCCAGAAGGCAGGCCAGATTCCCTGACCATAGGGGAGCTTCACCCGCGCTTCGAAGCGTCCATACTGAAATTCCCGTTTTGCTTGAGTCTTCATCCGAGCAGATGTATAGTTTGAGCCCCGATAATTTTCTTTCTTGGCTTGGATGAGTAGCATACCACCCGAGACGGTTGCATTCTGGCTTCGATAATATTCCAACTCCTGATTTCCCCAGCCATTCATGCCGATGCCCGTTTCAAATGTCCAGTTGGATGAGTCCACCGATGTCCCATTAAACTCATCGCTCCAGACCAATGTGTTATAGCTGACGCTCGGCGTGGGCATGGGCGAAGGCGTGGGAATGACTCCGCCGGTCAGATCATACAAGGCGACGTTATCCAGATAAACACCCGGTTTGAGTGTCGCGCTGGGGTCGCCTAATTGGAACGACACCTGCGACAGGAACTGTGTGGGCTGAGCCATCGTGAACGTAAAGGAGTAACGTTGCTGGGTCGTGTTAATGTTGAAGGTCTGAGTCCCAAACGTCGTCCAGGGGTTTTCCATCATGCTGACATTGGCGATGATATTGCGGGTACTACTTGCAGAGCGCGCATCAAAATACAACGCATATTGTCGTCCATTGACCAACGTGAGATTCGGTTTATTTACTTGGATGTGTGAGGTTGCGTCCCCGTCATCGGGTATCTGCACATAGATTTCCCCATTAACGATGCTGCGATATGCCATGGCGTTCGGAGCCAGATACCAGCCCCAACCGGTCATTCCCCCGGAAAAATCTCCGTTCGACACTAAATTGCCTGTGGTTGGTTCCGCTGCGGGTACTCGTGGTGCGTGTGCCTGCGGCACAAATGCCAATACGCCAACCAGCAGAAGTATCCATACGAACGTCAACATCAGTGATACCTTTCTTGTCTTTCTCATGCAAGCCTCCTTTGGGATTACTTAACTTGAAACACTACATTTTTAAAGACTCTGCCCGGATATAGATTTACCAGTTGCAGAGAACATTTAAAGGCAGGATGAAGAGATTGGGAAGAAACACTCAGTTGCCGTTTTGCCTCACATCAGTTTTCAAAAGCAAGACTTCAGAAATCTTCTACTTACAAAGTGGACCGAATTGAAGGTGTAAATACAGTGTAGCCATTTTTATGCAAATGTCAATTGTTGACAGGTGGAAACAGTTTTGTTTGATACGAGTAACCCCGCTTCCATTCACTTGTATTAATCAGTTATTTTTTACTTGACTTTCATATATACATATATATAATTTATGTAGTTTTTGGTGAAACCGAATAGACGGTAAAATAGTTTCACACCTTACGCCATAGTCGTTGTCACTATAGCCCTACTTCCGAACAAGGTGGGGTTTTCTTTTTCAAATTCCCTATCATCAAAGTACACATCCATTCGTGGCAATATCCTAAGTTTTATTTATGATTTGAGAGGTGTCTATGGAAAATTTGTGTCACAAAATGTTTTTCTCCCTCCACAGCATTTTTATTTGAGTCATGTCATTCCCACTAGAAAATTTACGCTCTTCCAAAGTCATTCATATTGAACATCTTAAGAGTCAGATTGAACATTTACGATTGTTGCAGTCGTATCACTTGTTGCAGATGAGACTGACCAAACATCGTCAATTATCCGAAAGTTATCGCAATGTCGCACATACAATATCCACAGTAATTTCTTAATATGAGGATCTGTTGGCGAAATTACAATCCAAATAGATCAATCAACAGCTTCGTTGAAAATTCTCAAGAAGACCTTATACACCAGTTCATCCACAGTTTCCTAGATACTTTTTCAACATTGACCATGATGAAGAAATCAAGTAATGCTACTTCTCCACTACGATATTAACCAGGGTTTGCGAAGCAATATCGCCGTTGCCGTTGATACCATCCATGTTCTTCGGCTGCTGATTCACCTCGATTACTCGATAGGGTCCCTTGTACTGCACGCTCTTTTGATTCTTGTTTTCTGTGGAGATGAATTCCCATGGGTTGAGTAAGCTGCCAATTTCTGGCGGGATTGCATCGCTGTAGTAGATAGCGATGTCATCCCCATCCAGACTAACGATATATTCGTAAACAAATTCTTCAGGTAACTTGTTCAACACGTTTGCCTCCTCAACAAAACAGTAATTTTATGATATCAGGTGCGGTCATGATTCTCCCGCTGTACCCAAGTGACCATGATCTTAAAATTGATGCCCACCTAAGTATACAGGAAAAAGCAGCAGCTATGCTGGGAAAGATTAGAAAACTTTCCCAGCCAGACTCACCCACAGTTTCTCAAAAACGTTGATCGTTGCAGGAGCCAGGGCGCTCTTGAAATCCTCCTGATCACCAGTTTGAATGAGAAAGGCGATGTGCCGCATGTCATGCGAGATCACTTTCTTTTCCAGCTTGGTGCGGGAGCGCGGCTTGTGGCTCTTTTTGGTGATCATCTTCAGCTTCGACAGGGGCAAACGATCGAATTTGCCCTTCTCGAACTCCAGTTCATCGGAGTAGGCGATATAGGTTAGCATGACTTTGTCTGGCTTTGTATAGCACCAACTCGTCGAATGGACGATAAACTCTTTCTCTTCAACCTCTCCGGATTCAGCGCGTCGCTTCTCTTGGATGAGGGAGCGAATTATGCGATTAGGATTGCCGTCCTTCCTGCTGAGATTTGCCAGTTTGCGCTGATAGTGCATGCTCTTCCCCACAATCCGCAGATAGAAAATTTCCAAAATTGTTTTCATAATTTCCTCGATAAAAGTCTTTTTGCCATAGAGAACATCAAGTACTCAACGCTTTTCTCAGAGTCTCTGTGCGCTCTGTGGCTAAACAAAGCATCATTTATATAGGAGGTCAACTCATTTTAACAAAGGCGTCGTCAAACTGCATATTATATAAACGTGCATAAGTTCCATGCAAACCCAGCAATTCTTCATGGGTTCCTTGCTCCTCAATCCCTCGATCGGTTAATACAACGATCCGTTTTGCATTCCGTATGGTGGACAAACGATGCGCGATGACAAAGGTCGTGCGATCCTTCGCCAACTCTTCCAAGGAATCCCGGACAACTTTTTCACTTTCATTATCCAAAGAACTGGTGGCTTCATCGAAAATGAGCACGGGTGGATTCTTTAGGAAAACCCGCGCAATACTCAGCCGTTGCTTTTGTCCGCCCGATAATTTCACTCCACGCTGACCAATATCGGTTTGATATCCATCTGGCAGCGACAGAATAAAATCATGGGCATTGGCTTTTTTAGCAGCTTCGATGATCTCTGCCTCACTGGCATTTGGCTTCCCATAGCGGATATTATCGATGACCGTTCCGGCAAACAAATACACATCCTGTTGGACTACTCCCACATTCCTCCGCAAAGAACGAAGGGTAATATCTTTGATGTTGATTCCGTCCAGAAATACTTCTCCTTCGCTGACCTCATAAAAGCGAGGGAGCAGAGAACACAAAGTAGTTTTGCCAACACCGGAAGATCCCACAATAGCAATCGTTTCTCCAGCGTTTACATCCAGAGAGATATTTTTCAAGACATGGGCATGGTTATCACGATATCGAAAACTTACATTCTTGAATTCAACATTTCCCTGTACGTTCCTGATTTCTATT
>Ga0137367_10001627_pt1 | contig 17784 bp, 5 predicted proteins | sample SagtaG_14_FD_104939 | JGI IMG/M metagenome (GOLD analysis project Ga0137367, IMG submission 104939) | Vadose zone soil microbial communities from Sagehorn Ranch, Mendocino, California, USA - Sage1_L_80_16 metaG | ecosystem: Environmental > Terrestrial > Soil > Vadose zone | place: USA... | reverse complement strand
GTCCTGTCCGGTACGCGCAGCTTTGTCGTCACAGCGCGCGCGCCGAGCGAAGCGCCGCATCTCGACTGGATCGGCGATCAGGTCGCAGTGGTGGGACAGAAGCTGAGCTTCGCGATCCAGGCGCGCGACCTCGACCAGGACACGCTCACGTTCACCTCGGTCGGACTGCCGGCCGGCGCGACCCTGACGCCGGACGTGGTCTACGGCAGAGCGATCGTCGAATGGACGCCGACTGCGGCCGCCATCGGCACCTACAACGTCACCTTCACCGTCACCGATAACGGCAATGGCGGGCTGGGCCCGATCGCGAGCGACAGCCGCGCGATGCGCATCGTCGCGCGCGCGGCCAACCAGGCGCCGGTGCTGGTGCCGATCGGCGATAGAATGCTCGCCGAGGGGCAAGCTTTCGAGCTGCCCTTGCGGGCGCTCGATCTCGACGGCGACATGCTGACCTATCAGGCGGCCGATCTGCCGGCCGGGGCGAGCCTCGACGCGCAGACCGGCGTCTTCCGCTGGAAGCCGCATTTATTCCAGGCGGGCGAATACAAGGTCGACTTCACCGTCACCGACGGCAACCTGAGCGCGACCGAGACGATTACGCTCAGCGTCACGAACGTGAACCAGGCGCCGGTCTTCGCCTATCTGCCGATCCAGTCGACGCGCGAAGGCAATACCCTTTCGTTCAACCTGATTGCGAGCGATCCGGACGCCGACACGATCCTCTACAGCCTGGTGACGCCTTTGCCGCAGGGCGCGTTCTTCGACACCAAGGCCGGCGCCTTCGAATGGACGCCGACCTTCGATCAGGCGGGCGTCTATGCCTTGAGCTTCGGCGTGACCGACATCCACGGCGCGACCGATACCATCGATGTCACCGTGCGCGTGTCCAACGTCAATCGCGCTCCGGTGCTGAAAGTGCAGAAGCACGCGGTGCTGCTCGGCGACGAGTTGCGCTTCAGCGTCCAGGGCAGCGATCGTGATCTGAACACCATCCTGACTTACAGCGCGCAGGGTTTGCCGGAAGGCGCCACGCTCGACGCGGCGAGCGGCGCGATTTCCTGGACGCCGGGCCCCGGCCAAGCGGGCGATTATCTCGTGCGCGTCAGCGTGAGCGATGGCATCACGGCGACCATGGAGCCGCTCCTGCTGCGCGCGCTTACCATGCCGCAGGCGCCGAACGTCGTCGTCGAGACCACGCCGAGCTTTCCGGCGCTCCCCGGCCAGGACGTGCTCGTGCACGTGCTCGCGAAGTCCTTCTCCGACATCGCCTCGCTCGCGCTGACTGTCGACGGACAGCCGGTCGTGCTGGACGCCGCCGGCCGCGTCACGGTGCGCGCGACGCAGCCGGGCAAGCTGCAATTGGTGGCGACCGCCACGGATGTCGACGGGTTCACAGGCAGCGTCACGCACACCCTCAAGGTCCGGGACCCGAACGACAAGATCGCGCCGCAGGTGGCCTTCGCGCCGCAGACGACGTTTGCCTTGATCGGCACGCCGACCGATCTGCTCGGCGCAGTCGCGGACACCAACCTCGACAGCTGGCTGCTCGAGCTGGCGCACCAGGGCAGTGACAAGTACATCGAGCTCGCCCGCGGGCAAGGGCCGATCGAAGGCAGCCTCTACCGGCTCGATCCCAACCAGTGGGCGAACGGCGTGTACGTGCTGCGGCTCACCGCGGCCGATATCTCGGGGCGGGCAGGCCAGGCGCAGACCGTCCTCCAGATCGCCTCGACGCAAAAAGCGGCGAGCTACCTGCGCACCGACGTCGACGCCGTCATCACGCTCGCCGGCCACAGTCTCGACCTCGCGCGCCAGTACGACTCGCTGCGCGGCGCCGAGGACGGCGTGTTCGGCTTCGGGTGGCGCATGCCGCTGCGGGACTTCCAGCTCGAGAGCGATCTGCCGATCACCGGCCGTGAAGGGCTGGGCTTCAACCTGCCCTACCGCGAGGGCACGCGCGTCTATGCAACGCTGCCCGACGGCCGGCGCGTGGCGTTCACGTTCATGCCCGAGAAGAAAGAAATTCCGGGATTGACTTATTACCTGCCGCGCTGGCAGGCCGAGCCGGGCGTCGACTGGACGCTGCAATCGAGCCTGGCGCACTTGCAGCGCGCCGGCGATCGTTTCTTCGACCTCGCGACCGGCCAGCCTTACAACCCGCTGTCGTCGACGGGCGACGATGCGCAATTCACCTTGACGGCGCCGGAGGGCACCGCCTACGGCGTCAACTTCGGCACCGGGACGAAGCAGATCCGCTTTGCCGACGGGGTGAAATGGACGCTCGGCGACTCCGGCATCGTTGCGTCGAACGGCGATGCGGTGCGCTTCATCGGCAACGCCGACGGGCGGCTCGAGCGCGTCGTTCTGCCGGACGGCCGGCAATTCGCGTACCTCTACGACGGACTCGGAAACCTCGCCTCGGTGCGCGACCTGGCCGCTGCCAAGTCGAGCCGCTATGGCTACGTGGCCGATGACGCGCATCGCTTGACCCTCGCTACGGGCAGCATCGGCGAGGGCGGAGCGGCCATCCGCTACGCCGGCACGCCGAGCGCGACGGCGCTTACCGCCGACCTGGGCGGCGCGACCAAGTATCTCACGCATACCTTCACCGGCAGTTTGGCCGCGGGCGCAACCGACCGCTACAGCCTCGCCCTGCGGCCGAGCGAGCTGGCGGCGAGCGCCTCGGGCGCGGTGTATCTGGGCGTGGTGGTGGAAGCGCAAGCCGGCGGCGGCATCCAGCTCGCCGCGCCGAAGCTCGACGGCTTCACGCCGATCGCGAGTCGCGCCGACGGCGCGAGCGCCTTTGCGCTCTACCGCGTCGACCGCGCGGCGCTGCAACTGCTCGAAATCTCTGGCGCCGACGCGGCGACGAGCGGTGGCTACACGCTGTCCCTCTTCGTCGCCGGTGACGTGAATCATGATGCCTTGGTCGATGGCCTCGACACCCAGGCACTCACAGCCGCCTTCGGCAGCGTCGCTGGGGACGCGAGCTACGCGCAGAACGCGGACTTCAACCGCGACGGCCTGATCGACAGCGCAGACCGGCAGCTTCTCGCGCAGAACTACGGCTATCGCGCCAACCAGGCGCCGAGCGTGCGCGCGACCAGCGCCAGGACCCACCAGGACCTCGAAATCGACGTGCCGGTGCAGACTTTCCTGTCCGATTTGGAAAGCGACAAGGCGTTCTACCGCATCACCGGCAGCACCCACGGCATCGCGCGGCTCTCCGGCGACGGCCAATCGGTGGTCTTCACGCCGGAGCTCGGCTACACCGGGCCGGCGACGTTCAGCGTCATCGCCGACGACGGCTACGCCCAGTCGCCCGAAGCGACCGTCACCGTCAACATCAGCGACGCGCGGCTCCTCAAGATCCATTTCCCGCGCCTGGCGCAGCTCCAGCAGGGCACGACGCAAAAGCTGCAGCTTACCGGCGACTTCGCCGACGAGAAGAACGCAGTCCTGCCCGCGAGCTACTTCGAGTTCCTCACGAGCGACATGACGGTGGCCGACGTCACGCCGCGCGGCGTCGTGCGCGCGCTCGCCGAAGGCACGACCGTCCTCACCGCCCGCAGCCACGGCATTCAGGCGGTGAACGCGCTCGGCGTGTTCCGAGTGCAGGTTTTTTCGGATCCGGAATCCGGGGACCAGACGGTCATTCCCGAGGTGATCGATCCCGGCGTCTACCCCGGAGCGCTCACCTTGGTGAGCAACGGCGGCCGCCGGCAGATGATCGTCACCAACGAGCTCGGCGACAACATCACCGCTGCCACCGCGGGAACGCGGTATTTCATCGGCAATCCAGAGGTTGCCACCGTCACCCCCGACGGGCTGGTGAGCGCATTCGCCGAAGGGGTGACCACCCTGAGCATCGTCAACGGCACCGGCCAGGCGGACGTCGAAATCAAAGTGCAGGTGCCGAGCGTCGGGCCGACAGCGGTCAACGCCGCGGAAGGCGGCGCCGTGCAGGCGGACGGCATGACCGTTCTCGTCGGCCCGGGCGCATTGCAAAGCGATGCCACTGTGAGCATCGCAGCGGTCGCGCAGGCCGACTTGCCCAAGCCGCCGCCGAGCGGCGTGTTCGACTTCGCGGGCGCGTTCCGGCTCGACCTCGGCGACGACCACATCGATCAGCCCGTGCAGCTGGCGGTGCCGGTCGCGTCCGGCGTCGCGCCTGGGACCACGGTCTACTTCTTCCGCTATCACACGTTCAAGGACGCCCAGGGCGTGGAGCAGTCGGTCTGGCTGCTGGTCGAGAACGGCAGAGTGGGAGACGACGGCGTCGCGCGGACTTCATCGCCGCCTTACAGCGGGATATCGGGCAGCGGAACCTATATTTATTCCTTCACCCGCAATGACGTCGACGGCTCGGTCGAGATCCACGGGTTGAGCGGCGAGCCGACGTTTGTCTGGGTCCCGTTGGAAAGTTATGGCGTGGTGGCCGGCGGCTTCGTGACGATGCCGGTTCCCGACTTCTCGACGCTCACGTTGATCCGCACCGGCTTCGACAGGGTGTATCAACGCGATCTGAACCTGACGCCTATCGGGACCGGGCCGATACAAATCAAGGTGGAAGATCTGCTGCCGATCCAGCCGGCCGAGGTCAACGAGTTTCCGCCCAGGATCACGGGCTTGAGCATCTCGGAGGACGGCGCCACGTACTCGATCACCGGCGAGCATTTCGACGGCACGCTCGTCGCGCGGTTCACCATGGGTAACGCCAAGCCGATCGACGTCGCGTTCGCAGACGGCCCGGTGAGCCTGCCGTCGGGCTATGCACCGGCCATATCGGAGGTGCAGATCGTCCGCAAGTTCACCAAGACCGTTTTCCGACTGGACGGCACCTCGGAAGAAATCGTCTACGAGCTGCCGAGCAATCTCGTCCGGGCGCAGCCGCGCGAAGGGCTGACGCTCATGGCGATGCGCGACTCCGTACGCGTGCTGCGCGGAATGGATGTCGTAACGGACATCCCCATTGCGGACCGCCTGTTCGGCTTCCGCACCACGCCGATCGCGTACGCGGAGGACAATACCCTCGCCTTCGTCGCCGGCCGCAACGGCCAGATCCATGTGATCGACATGGCGTCCTTGAAGCTCTTCCAGACCTTCACGATCCTCGGAGCGAGCAGCGCGACCAACATCAGCTCTCTTGCCGTGTCCGGGAGCTATTTGTATGCCGGCGAGGGTCACCGCTACGGCGGCGGCGAGGGCCGATTGACCCGGGTGGACATCAATCCCGCCTCCCGGACATTCCTGAAGCTGGAAGGGCAGATTCAGCTCAAGCACGGCAGCATTGCGCAAGGGCCGTTCGGTATCGACGGCATGGCCGTCAGCAAGGACGGCCGGTACCTGGTGGTCTCGGTACCCGAGCAGCCGGCGACTATTGTGCGGTACGGCGATCCGTCGAAGATCGGGGACGTGCTCGTGATCGACCTGAATTCCATCGATCAGACGGGCAATATCGGCGCGCTGAGGGCGGTCGAATTCCCGGCGGGCGGCGGCAAGGCGCCTCTGTACGTCGAGGCGACCAACAACCCGGACCAGTTCCTGATATCCGCCGGGCTCGACTACAACAAAGGCTTCTATACCTTGAGCCTGCAGCGAGACCAGGACGATAACCTTACCGGGGCGGAGCTCAAAGGAGACACCGCTTCGCTGACCGCGGCCAACGGGCGCAGCCTGCGCTTGGGCACTTTGTTCCAGAAGCAGCAGCTCAACATCCAGCGGTCCTACGGCGTCGCCGTCACGCCGGACAACCGGTACGCGTTCGTCGCCGACTACAACCTCAGCTTCTTCGATCCCCACTTCCTGTCGGACGATTTCTTCCTGCACCAGATCGGCTCCAAGGTCGGCGTGATCGAGGACCCGTTCGGCACGCCGAAGCTGATCGGGATGACGACGCCGATCATCGAAAGCTCGATCGACCAGCTTGAGATGAGCTCGGACGGCACGACGCTCTACGCCGTCCTGCGCAACTGGCTGGGCACGGGCGGCGCGCAGTCGGCATCCGGCGTACTCGCGTTCGACGTCGATCATCTCATCGCCGCGGCCACGACCAGCTCCACCCTGCAGCGCGAGCGCGTGGGCCTCACCAGCATCGATCAGTCGCTCCTGCCGGCGTTCAAGCCCTTCGGCTGGGTGTACGGAATCGCCTCGCAGAAGAGCTCGAAGGATCCGGACCTGTTCCTCGAGGGCAACTTCGGCGACGTGGTCAAGGTGGACTTGAGGAAACTCAAGGTCACCGATCAGCCGGGGTTCACGGGCACCCTCGAAGCCTTCCTGAAACAGGGCTTCGCCGATCCGGCCGACCCGACGAAGCAGATTCAGGGGGTGACTGATTTCGACGCCAGCGACCCGAAGTTCACGATTACGTGGGTCGACGAGATTCCGAGCGAGCAGGCCGACATACATCCAGGGCTCGCTGCGACACTCGTACGAAACACTGCCGGAAAGATCATCGGCAAGGTGGACGCAGCCTCAGGCGAAACATACGACTACGTCAACGGAGGTTTCGAAAGCAAATCCGGCGTATTCCACTTGCTTCCTTCGCTTAGTCTCCGCGACATGGATCGCTTGCGCAGAGGCCAGCTGCTCGAGGAAAGAGACGCGCGCGGCTCCTACGTGCTCAAGTACGAGGCGGACGTAAAGGATGCGAGAACAGGTGCCACGACGAAGCAAACCGTTACGGTGAATGGCCAGATTGTCGTCAGAATCAAGGATGGTGAAAAGAACCTGAGTGGCGCGACGCCTTCGCCGCTAATTACAGACCACAAGAAGTCGAACCCTGGGTTTACTAAGTTCGAGCTTCCCGTCGCGCTGGATAGGAACTGGAGGACAAAGGCCAGTCCGACCCCCTCCGAGGTCCTGGAGCTGCTTAACGTTGGCCAACGTCTGAAGTATTTTGGCTACACCGCTTGGGCCGGGAGCTTCGGGTCAAACAATGAACCCCTCCTAGGGCAAGCCGGCGCGAACGAGGCGAGACTGCGCGAGTCCTTCACGGATCGAAACGGGAACCTGTTATACCGCGAAATCCGCCTCGAGAATTTCGCACAGGCCGGTGCGTTCAGCAATGCAGTGGACGACGTAACTTCGGCGCTGCGGCAGTTTCAGGCAGTCATCTGGGGTAATGGAGCCGCGGGCGCAACGAGCCCCTTCGTCCACTCTTCGTTAGTTGATGGCCGCGTGGATGTTAACGGTACGGCTTACAAATGGCTCAATTCGTGGAACGCGCCGCGATGGATCAATTATTCCCTGAGAAGCCCGGACTACGCGCTGCTAAAGAGCGCATTGGAGCCCAATGAACCCGGCGTGACGCCGATCGATGCGGACATTTATAGCTACAAATTCGACAACGACGACGAACCTTACGGGGCAAGCTGGCTGTACGACCACTTGATGGCGGCGACGCTGAGCCAGACGGTTGCGTTCGACTGGCCTACTCTATCGGGGCTCGCGGACGGTTACGGCGACCTTTTACCTTTTCTACACGTCACGCACGCCAGCGGCAACGTCGTGGATGTCTCCGCGGCAGCGGCCCAAATCGCTGACACCTCGACAGGCTTCCAATCTGCGCCCGCCGGTTTGACTTTCGAACAGAAGGCGGATTTCTACGGGAGCAATATCACCACCGTGCCGGCAGCTCAGCGTATAGACGCGCGGCAACTGTCGGTGTTCAGGCAAATAGTGTCGCTATACGCGGTAACGCAGCCGAACCTCCAAGCGTATGTAAATTTGCAACTTGAACCGACCAGCAAACAGTTCCTTCTGAGCGGTACCTGGGACATCGCGTTTATTGGCGATCCGCTGGCCTCAGGCAGCAATGTGAAATATCATCGAGTCCACCAGGCATTGGGCGATATGGGTGTGCCTGCAGACCGCGCTGGTGGGCATGCCAATCACATACATTTCAGCTTTGCAGCGCCTGCGGCCGACCCGATAACGATCGCCCAGTACCCGACACCCCTTGAGACGGATACCCAGGGGTCGGATACGATTCACAGCCTCTGGGGAGTCGGCGTTCGAGAGCAAACCATCGTCGACCGAGCTGTTGCCGCATTTACCGAAGCTGGTGTTAATGCAGCCGACCTAACCGGCGTAACGATTGCGTTCGCCGATTTGGCGGCAAGCAATGTCGCGCAAACGGTTGGCAACGTCATCACGCTCGATATCGACGCCGCCGGCCATGGGTGGTTTGTCGATCCGACGCCAGGCATCAATGACGAATTTGACGACACTTCCTCGTCTTGGGAATTCCAGGCAAGAGCGGGTACGGATGCCTACGCGAGGATTGATCTTCTCACCGTGATCGCTCACGAGATGGGCCACGTGTTTGGACTTGGTCACGTCACTGAGTTTGACCACCCGAACCGTCTGATGGCGGAGTCGCTGCAGCCTAGTATTCGCCGTCTACCATCGCCGCTTGACCTCGGCATACTGGTCAACGCAATGCCGCAAGGCATCGTGCTGCCGCCGCTGTCATCCGATGCAGTCTTGGTGACACCGCAGCCGGTGTTCCATATGGAGCCGCAGTTCGCGACCGTCCTGCACACCGGTATCGACAACGGCGACTTCGGCATCGGCGATGCAGCCAATGCGCAGTTCGGCTGGAATACGCGCGGCCAGGTGTCGCTGAACGGCGGCCGGGCGGAGCTGAGCGAAGACGACCGGTTCATGTCGGGCTTGAGCCAGACCTTCGTGACGCCCGAGGGCATCAAGGGATTGCGCTTCACGCTTACCGGCGCCCAGTTCGGCGTTGATGGCAGCGCGCCGCCCGATGCGTTCGAGGTGGCGCTCGTCGATGCCGTCACCGGCCAGGCAGTCGCCGGCACGGCGCCGCTCACGCATACCGATTCGATCCTCAACATCCAGTCCGACGGCAAGGTCTACTCGGCGTCGAACGTGCTGGTGAAAGGCCTGCCGATCAACGGCAACACGCTGTCGTTCCTGAATCCGATCAAGATCACCGTCGACTTGTCCGGCGTCGCGGACGGCACGGCCTTGAAGCTCTACTTCGATCTGTTGGGCTTTGGCGCGAAGAACAGCCACGTCAGCATCGACGACGTGAAGCTGTTGACCCGGCTCAATACCGAGCCGCTGGCGCGGGACGATTTGGTGAGCACCGCGGAGGACACGCCGGTGACGATTGGCGTGCTCGCCAACGACGAGGACGTCGAAGGCGATCCGCTGACGGTGTCGTTGGTAGCCGCTCCGCTGCACGGCGTGGCGGTGCTGAACGCCGACGGCAGCATCAGCTACACACCTGATGCGAACTTCTACGGCGCCGATAGCTTTACGTATCGGGTGAACGACGGCGAGTTCGATTCCAACATCGCCACAACGAGCATCACTGTGACACCGGTGAACGATGCGCCGGTCGCGGCCGACGCGCAGGCCACGACGCCTGAGGATACGACGCTCACACTTGACTTGCGGACTTACGCTACCGATGTGGATAGCGTCGGGCTCACCGCGCTGATCGTCACCGGACCGGCCAACGGTGTGCTCACGCCGAACCTCGACGGCACCTTCACCTATACGCCGAACGTGGACTTCAACGGCACGGACAGCTTCACCTACAAGGTGAATGACGGCGGGCTGGATTCCAACTTCGCGACGGTGACCCTCAGCGTCACTGCGGTGAATGACGCGCCGGTCGCCGCCGATGCGCAGGCGAGCACGTTCGAAGACAACGCACTCGCGCTCGACCTGCGGACCTTTGCCACGGACGTGGACAGCGGCGCGCTCACCGCGGCTATCGTCACCGGCCCGGCGAATGGCGTGCTTACCGCCAACATCGACGGCACGTTCACCTATACGCCGAACGCGAACTTCAACGGCTCGGACAGCTTCACCTACAAGGTCGACGACGGCGAGCTTGCCTCGAACGTCGCCGCCGTCACCCTCATCGTCACCGCGGTGAACGACGCCCCAGTGGCGGTGTCCTCTTCGGTCACAAGCACGGAGGACACGCCCTACGTCTTCGCCTGGGCGGATTTCAACGTGAGCGATGTGGACAACACCGCTCTCGCTATCGTCATCAACTCGCTGCCCCTGGACGGGCTGCTTCAGTACTACAGCCTTATCTGGACTCCGGTCGCGGTGGGGCAGCGGGTGACGCGCTCGGACATCGAGGCGGGGCGCTTGTGCTTCGGGCCCGATGCGAACGAGTCGGGCTTTGACGGCTACGGGGTGGCCGGAACGGGGAACCTGAAGGCCGACTACGCGCGCTTTGCCTACCAGGGGACCGACGGCATGCTCCTGAGCGCCCAGGCGACGATGACGATCGACATCGCCCCGCTCGCCGATCAGCCGATGCTCGCCTTCGCCAACCCGCCCGATGCCTACGGGACGAACGTCGAGCGCTTCCACACGAGCTGGGAGAGCGCCTCCAACCTCAACCCGACCTTCACCATCCTGCCGCAGGCGGCCCTGGAAGGCTGGACGGTGGTGCGCGAGACAGGCGACACCAGGCCGGAGGCCTTCATCCTGTGGAGCTCGGGCGACCAGATGCAGGATGTGACGAATACCAACCGGAGCGTCTTTGCCGCCTCAGGCGACGGGCAGAACTTCCTAGAGATCGGCAACGCCATGGGGCTGGGGCACCAGACCTTTGGGATCGAGCGCGCGGTGCACACCCGGGCCGGGGCGACTTATCACCTGTCGTTGGACTACGCAGGGAGGCTCGGCTATAGCGCGGAGTTCACCCGGATCGACCTCTATGTCGATGGGGTGAGGGTGGGCAGCTACGCCAATACGAGCACGAACACCGCGCTCAATTGGCAGGCGGTCAGCTTCGAATTCACCGGGAACGGGGCGCTTCAGACCCTCAAGCTCGTCACCGAGGCCATCGCCGGCCAGTCGAACGGCCGCGGGGCGATGCTCGATGACCTCACCCTCACCGAGCGGTTGCCGCTCAACACCGGGGTCAAGGGAAGTCCCATCCGGCTCTCGGCGATCGTAAGTAGCCTCGCCGACACCGACGGCTCGGAGAGCCTCACCCTCACCGTTGGGGCGATCCCGGTCGGGGCGACTCTTACCGACGGCGTTCATAGCTTCACCGCCACGGCGGGGACCGCGACGGCGGACGTGACCAGCTGGAATCTCGACAATCTCTCCATTACTGCGCCGCAGGGCTTTACCGGCACGTTCAATCTGGTGGTCAGCGCCCGGGCGACCGAGGCGGTTACTGCGGAGACGGCGAGCCAATCGGTGCCGTTGACGGTGACGGTGCTACCGGCCGAGGTGACGAGCCCCCTGGTGCTCGACCTGAATGGCGATGGCGTCAACACCGTCTCGCTCGAGGGGAGCAGCGGGCGCTTCGACCTGCTGAACACCGGCGCAGCGATCCGCTCCGGATGGATCTCGGCGGAGGACGCGTTCCTCGCGGTCGACATCAATGGCAACGGCTTGATCGACGATCGGAGCGAGCTCTTCGGCGGGGCTATCGGCGAAGGGTTTGCAAAGCTTGCTGCTTTCGACAGCAACTTCGACGGACAGGTGGATGCGAGCGACGAGCGCTTTGCCGAGCTGCTGCTTTGGCAGGACCGGAACGGCAACCACAAGACGGACGCGGGCGAGCTCTCCAGCCTTGCGGGCTCCGGCATCACGGCGTTGTCGACGCGCTATACGCTCATGCCTCAAGTGCAAAACGGCAACTGGCTGCTCGAGCACGGCACGGCGACGTTCGCGAACGGCGCGACGATTGGCTTGGTCGACGCCTATTTCGAGATCGGAAAGAACGAAGCGCAAATTAACCCGGCTGCCCGGCTCGTCCGGCGCGACGAGGAGATGGATCGCGGGGCCGCGATCACGGTCCACTCCGAGCTGCGGAAACCGGAGCTGCCGCTCGGTCCCTCGCCGATCCTGCTCGGCGCGGGTACCGTCAACCGACCGATCGAGCGCATCGACCAAGCGCCGCCGGTGATCGACTGGACGGGCTCGGCGCAAAACGCCTTCGAGCAGGCAGACACGGACGCCAGGAAGAAGTTGCGTCCGACCAAGAGTAGCTGGCTTGCCGACTTCCTTGGCACGAGGCAATCTGTGGAGTACAAGGACCTCGCCCAACGCACGGGGCTCAAAGTAGTACTATAGCCAAGGAGAGAAGCACGATGGCCAAAGCGGCTGAACAGAAAGCGTCGCCCCAACCTGAAGTGCAGCAGGGACGCACTCTCGTCAAGTGGGACACGGCGAGCCTTCGCAGCTCCTACGCGAACTTCTGCAATGCGAACAGCACGCGCGAGGAAGTGGTTCTCAATTTCGGCGTCAACAAGACTTGGGAACGCGGCCCGCAGGAAAGCCTCGGGATCGAGCTCAATCACCGCATCGTGCTGAGTCCGTTTGCCGCAAAGCGGCTGACCGAGCTATTGAACAAGCTCATACAGGAGTACGAGAGCCGGTATGGGGCGTTGCCGGAGAAGTGACCGGGCTTCATGCGTCGCCGGGGCAACGAAGTAGTGCCTCCGGCATTATTTCCTCATTGATCTGGAAGGAGCTGTGCGACGATCGCTAGCACCTATGCGGCCCGCGAAATCCTTCTTCCGACTTTTCGTCCTGTGCACGTTGGGCCTCATGTTGTTGTGGGCACCGAGTCACGCTCAGCAGTTGGTCGGCAAGAGTTTTATGGTGCGTGTGGATTCCAAGGCCGAGCAGGCCACCGTCAAATTCGCGAGCGCAGTCGAACAAATCGAAGTTGCCTATGCTGAAGTGCTCTGGGGAGAAGGACAACCGCCCAAGGCTAAATTTCTGGCGATATTCGAGGGACGAGAAACGAAAGTTCCGAAGTGCCGCGTTACGGAAGGGTTCTTATTTAACGGCTGGAGAGTAGAGAAATTCGAAGTACGCAAAAGCCAGAAGACTGGCTATTTCGTCTTTATTTTTGGAAAAGGAGGAGAAGGGGGTGGGTACGCGGAAGAGCTTTTTGTTGGACATCTTACATCGGCGTGCGATCTCACGAAATTGATTGAGCGCCAGGCAAGCCATAGCTGTAATAGAGATCGCAGCCGTGGAAACCCTCCCTCAGGAGGATGGTATCTGATCTGCAACGGAGCCATGCTGAGTTACGAAATCGACCCTGGTGGCAATTTACTTGTCCACTCCACTTTAGTGGAGCGAGAAGCGTTATCGACAAATATTTGCCGCGATGTAGAGTGCGAACGAAGAAGAGGCGTAAAGCCATCTAAGAAGGTTAAAACCGAAAAGATCGATCTCGAGAGAGTCTTAAGTTCACGCACGCCACCTAAATAGCGCGTGTGCTACATGCTTAGTGCTCGTCCGAACCGACGACCGCTTGCTTACGTGTTATCGTTTCGATCCCGCGAACCCCAGCATCGTCTGAAGCTTGCGATCCTGCTTGAGTGTCTCGAGCCGTATTCCCCGGTTGTAGCGCTCCGCTCTCTGCTGGACGCGCCAGACCAGGAACTTGAGCAGCCACTTCGGGACGATGCCGGAGGTCGCTTTCAGGCACAGGGCGCGCAGCCCTGGGGCGAAACGCCGAAACAGCTCGTCCTCCAGGCTCACCATCGCCTCGACCGTCCCCGGCTCGCCCTGCCGCGCGCAGCGTCCGAAGAGCTGCCTGTCGATGCGCGAGCTTTCGTGGAACTCGGTGAGGATGACGTGGAGGCCGCCGCGTTCCAGCACTTCCGGCTCGGGGCGGATGTCGGTGCCGCGGCCGGCCATGTTGGTGGCCACGGTGATTCTTCCCGCCAGGCCCGCCTGCGCAACGGCTTTGGCCTCGGCCTTGTCCTGGCGCGCGTTGAGCACGGTGTGCTCGACGCCGCGCGCGGCGAGCAGGGCGCCGAGGCGCTCGGAGGCTTCGACTGAGCGCGTTCCTATGAGGAGGGAGCGGCCGGCGCGGCCGAGCTCGATCGCGCGGTCGGCGACGGCCGCCCAGCGCTCCTCCTGTGTGCGCCAGCACGCATCCGCGAGGCGCCGGCGGCGGCTCGGTTTGTTGGTCGGGATCCTGACGACGTCGAGGTCGTAGACCCGGCGCAGCTCAGGCGCCACCTCGGAGGCGGTGCCGGTCATGCCGGCGAGCAGCAGGTAGCGCCTGAAAAAGCGCTGATAGGTCAGGCGCGACAGCGTCTTCCTCTGGCCGGTGATCTCGCAGCCTTCCTTCGCCTCGATCATCTGATGCAGGCCCTGCTCCCAGGAGCGGTCCGGCATGACGCGGCCGGTGAATTCATCGACGATCTGCACCTTGTTCTCGGCGATGATGTAGTGCCGGTCGCGGTGAAAACAATGCACCGCGCTCAGCGCCTTTTGCAGAAGCTCGCGCCGCCACACGGCCGATTTCCACACCCCCGTCAGCCCGGCGGCCCACTCGAGGGCGGCCTGCTCGCCCGCGGGCTTGATCCACACTTCGTGGTTCCGCGAGATCTCGTAATGCTCTCCCGCCGCCATGCGCTTGGCGAGATCGATCGCCTTTTGATAAAGCGCCTCGCCGAGCTCGTCCGGCCGGGTCTCCGAGATGATGAGGGGGGTCCGCGCTTCGTCGATCAGCACGCTGTCGGCCTCGTCGACGATCGCCATGTGCAGGCCGCGCAGCAGCATGCCGGGCTGCGCGCCCGGGCGGTACAGCCGGCGCAGCCGGAGATGCGCCGCCAGGGTGTCCCCGGCGGCGATGCGGTCCTTGAGATAATCGAAGACGAGCTCCTTGTTCGAAACGTAGACGATGTCGCAGGCGTACTGCGTCCTGCGCTCGGGCAAGGGCATGTCCTGCTTGATGACGCCGACGGAGAGGCCCATGAACCTGTAGAGCGGGCCGTTCGTTTCGGCGTCGCGCGCGGCGAGGTAGTCGTTCACGGTGACGACGTGCACCGCCGCGCCCGCCGAGGCGGCGGTGCAGGCGGCGAGGGTGGCGACTAGCGTTTTGCCTTCGCCGGTTTCCATTTCCGCGATCCGGCCCTGCAGCAAAGTCCAGCCTCCCACGAGCTGCACGTCGAAGTGGCGCATGCCGACGGTGCGCGTCGCGGCCTCGCGCACCGCGGCGAACGCCTGCGCCACCAGGGCGTCGTCGAAGCCGCGGCGCCGCATCGGGGCGCACGCCGATCGGAACGCATCCACCAGCGCCGCATCGTCCAGTTTCTTCATCCCGGGCTCGTGCGCATTCGCAACGCTCACCATCTTGCGCCAGCGCCCGGCGAGCGGAACGAGGCGCGGCACGCGCGCGACCCAGGCGCGCAAATGCTCCTCGATGACCACCTCCTTGGCGTCGGGCCGTTCGAGGTAGACGCCGTCGCCCACGGCGTCGGGCCGGCCGAAAAGCAGGGCGGCGACGTTAGACATTGAACCGGCTCAGGAACAATTGGCGCACCCGGCGGTAGCCCTGGCTCGCCAGCGGCTCTCCGCCGTGGTTGAACCGCACGTATACGCGCTCCCCGAACGCTTTCGGCGCTGCGTCGGGCGGGAGTCGCAGGTCGAAAAGAAACACCCTTTCCAGCGTCTTCAAGCCGTTGCCGTCTTTCGGGTCCACCGCGATGGAGCCGCCGCCGTTCGAGCCGAGCGCGGCGCTCGGCAGCTCCTCGACCCCGCCCGGCATCTCGCGGATGACCGAGGCGGAGTGAATCGAAGCGACGGCCTCGGCCAGGCGCAATTCGGCGGATTTGAATTTCGTGCGCACCAGGTCGATGTTGTCCTGGAGAACCACGACGCGGGCGATGAACTGCCTGCGATCGAGCACGTATCCGAGCAGCTCGCCTTTCTTGAAGAACTGGCCCGCCATGTCCTGCGGCTTGGGCGCGACCAGCACGCCGTCCGCCTCGGCGCGGACGACGAGCTTCGCGTAGCGCTCCTCGGTGCGCTCGAGGACCCGCTGCTCGTGCTCGAGCTGCTGCCTGGTGATCTCAGCCTTCACCAGATTGCTGAATTGTTCCTCCCGGTAGCGGGCGGCCGCTTCTTCCACCTTTGCCCTCGCGACGCCCACTTCGGAGACAAGGAGCGGATCGTCGAGCGCCAGCACCGGCGTGCCGCTCGTGACCGAGGTCCCCGGCTGCACCAGCCAGCTCTGGAAGATCCCGTTGGTGCCCGCGCGCAGCAGCGCCTGATCGGGGAGCCATACGACGCCCGCGGCTTGCGTGCGCATCGGCATGGGAACGAAGCACACGAACGCGAGAACCGCCGCCGCCAGGACGAGCGAAATGCGGATCGCCCGCGTGCGCCGGCGGCTCAGCGCGGGGCTTTGCAGCACGTGCCGCGCGGCCCTCCACACCGGCAGGCCGAGCAGGGCTATCGTGCTCCACAGGGCGATCAGCACGCCGAAGATGAAAAAACTCGCCGGCGATGAACAGGATGATCGATACGGTGATGAGCACCCGATAGCACCACGAGAGGATGCTGTAACAGACCAGCCAGCGCCGCTCGGCGGCGCTTTCGGCCGGGGCTTCCGCCTCGCGCGCGCCGAACACGTGGCGGTCCCACAGATAGGTGAGATAGCGTTGGCCCCGCTGGGCGAGGTTCGGCATCTCGATCAGATCGGAGAGAATGTAATACGCGTCGTAGCGCAGCAGCGGATTGCCGTTCACGATCAGCGTGGAAATGCCGGCGATCAGCATGACGTTGAACGCCAGGGCGCGCACCAGTCCCGGCTCCACGAGGAGCCAGACAAAAAGCGCGATGGCGGCGAGAAAAACTTCGACCAGCATGCCGGCCGCGCCGACCACGGCGCGCTGGAACTTGGAAGGGAAAGCGGACGCCGAGGAGGCTTCGACGTAGGGCACCGGCGCGAATACGAGGAACATGATCCCCATTTCGTGGACGCCGCCGCCCCAGATCTTCGTGGCGAAGCCGTGGCCCAGCTCGTGCAGCGTCTTGACGACGGGGAACACCAGCGCCATCAGCACGAGGTTCCTCGCGGACAAGACGCGGTCGGACAGGTTTCCGGTCAGCTCGGTCCAGTGCTGCGCCGCCAGAACGAGCGCGGGAACGACCACGGCGAGCCAGATCAAGGCGCCCTTGATCCCGACCATCCACGCGAGCCGGTGCGCCCACTCGCCCAGGAACGCGTCCGGATCGAGCAGCGGCAGTTTCAGGGCCATCGGGTTCATGAGCCACTGTTTCCAGGTCTGGTCGCGGCGCTTCTTGTAGCGCTCGAACAGCGCCGCGGCATCGGGCGTGATGTCGGCTTGCAGGAGATCCGCGGCGTGCAGTTGAATCAGCAGGTCGACCACTTCGTTCTGCGTCGGGATCTCGTCGGTCGCGTTGCGGCAGGCCTCGTCCCACAGGGCCTGGACCGCGGTGTCGCCGTCCATGCGATCGATCAGGGCGTGCGCTGCGGGAGAAAAGCGGTGGTAGCGGCCCCCGGCCTGGTCCTGCACGACGTACCAGAGCTGGCCGCGGTACACGTGCCGATGGATGCGCGCGCCCGGCAGCAGGCGCGGTTTCAACTCGGCGACGCTGTGCCAGGATTGGCTGAAAAGGGGGCGGGTCACGGCCGCCTAGAGCGTCCAGGACCAGAGCGTCAGGCGCAGCCAGTCGGTAAAGCCGTGGGTCAGGATCCACCACAGGCGCCGGTCCCCGACGCTGATCTTGCCTATGCCTTCCATGCCGGGGCGCAGGCGCGGGGGCGCCTGCTCCAGACGCGCCTCGACCCGGAAGAAATTGCGGCCGTCCTGCGCCGTGGCGACCGGGGTGACCTTGACGACGCTGAACGGCGTGGGATCGCCCGCGATGCCCGATATCACCAGGGCCCCGGTCTGCCCGACCTCGACGTGGCGGATCTCGCGCTCGTCGACCTGCAGGATGATGCGGTAGCTCGAGAGCGGCGCGATCTCGAAGAGCTTCTTTCCCTGCTCG
>Ga0137367_10001617_pt1 | contig 17831 bp, 9 predicted proteins | sample SagtaG_14_FD_104939 | JGI IMG/M metagenome (GOLD analysis project Ga0137367, IMG submission 104939) | Vadose zone soil microbial communities from Sagehorn Ranch, Mendocino, California, USA - Sage1_L_80_16 metaG | ecosystem: Environmental > Terrestrial > Soil > Vadose zone | place: USA... | reverse complement strand
CAAGAAGTTTCAGTGTGTATACCTTTTTTAAACTGCTTCTCTATTGCCCTCGCCGCTAGCCATTGTTTCACGGCCCATGTGAGGACAAGCTCTGGCACTAAAAGTGCCCAGAACATCAATGTAATTCTTCTCCACACAGCAGGTATCACGCCTTGTCCCAACGGTGGAATGTTGGGATGCATTGACGTCCAGGTACATATGAAAATGGTTGTCCAGCAGGTCCAGAATATGTCAGACGGTGATCTCGTCTTTGGAGCAGTGGTACTAATAACTGGAAGGGAAACTGTTGAATTCGCTCCTGGAAACTCAGAGGTGATTGGAATGGCCCGGTCAAGAAGGACGATAATAACGAGCGGCAATGGCATTTTTGACTCTTCAGAACTAAATTTTCCACGCTTTTATGTATGCAGAAAGGGGGGAATTCACTGCCTGAACCTGCTGGTCCCACGTTAGAACAGCCTCAGGAACAATCATTCGGGAAGTGAGAATCAGGAGACAAATCTAACCGGATCATCCTTCGATAGTAACAGGACCCCCCGGCAATACCGATGGATTTCTGTCTGGACCCTCACGGATTTTTTGTCCAGATTGCACCTAGGTTCAAAAGTTATTTCCACAAAGGTTGTCCAGACTGGATGATCCGGCTTGCAAAAATTATGTCTAAAATTTTCAGCTGGCACACAAGTATGTTCTGGACGACGGCTGCCGGATCGTTACACAGGTTGTCTCGGTATTGCCTATGAATGCCTCTATTCTCTGCAATGGACATTTTCTGGCTTTTTTTTTTTCTTGGAGCACCCGCTTGATGGTTATCAATGTTCAGGGGCGAGACCACTAGTTCCTTAGCCCAGACTTCCCTGTATGTATAAGGCGCTCCTGGAACAGATGTGTTGACCTGTAGTAACTATACACATATAAGTAATTGAATTCTCGAATGCACCCTAATGTGTCTGATAAGAAATATACTTGAGACTGAGGGCCGTTGCTCAGCACGGCATGGAAACGAGTCCCTTCAGTCACTTCGGTACCCTGGGCATAAAAACGCCATTTAAATTCAAGTAGTTATTTATCATTGTTATTTCAAATATAAATGACCGTGGAAACGGTGACTCGATATGACATCTAAATGACAATAAAAAATTCGGTGGGCGCAACATTTAATAGTTCAACTAAAAACAAGTTTTATATCCCTAAGAATTACTATATATGGTAATTCTTAGACATCTAAAAAAAGTTTCTAGTTGGACTATAAAATGGTGCGCCCACCTCTTTTTTATTGTCTTTTAGATTCCAAATATATCCAGTCATTTCTTTTATCATTTCTACTTGAAATAACACTGACAAATATCTACTTAAATTTAAATGGCTTTTCTACGCTCAAGGTACCGAAGTGAGTGTTGCAAGATTGATCTCGGATGTCACGCATGAGTCGACTCGCATCAGTCACTTTTTAAATCCAGCCTGCACGCGCGACTCGGACGGCGGAGCTCCGTCTTGCGTATCGGCGTTGCGGCTTGTTGATTCCCGGTCAGGCATCGCAGCCTGATCTCGCCCTCTGCGTCCTCGCTCTCTTTCCTCATCTTTGTTGTCCACAACACATGGTGAGTTCTCTTGGATTGATCCAGGGAACTCCTTCCTTCCATCATGGGCCTGTAGCTCTTTCCTTGAACTGGGGTTTCCCCCTCGCAGCTAGTAAGTGGTTCTTGTCTCTTACCACTCTCATGATGATGTTCGTTGTCCTCCCAGGTTTCGAAAATTGCGCTAGATGGCTTCTAGGGGCATTGGGACCTCATCAACAGGGATTTTGGCGACCGTTACCATGGCGATGTCAACATCGACGGTCATTTTCGTTGGCACGCGCATGATGGGCCCTCCTTTAAGGTAAGTCTTTCATTTTTGCCATTTTGGCAACGGTAGGGGGGTGTTTTGAGCCTTTCTTAAGTATTTCTCGATCTTTCCGTGTCAGTACAGGTTCATTATTGCCATATTATGGTAAGTTTTCCGGTTTCCCCTCCCTCAATCTCACCTGCTGACCTTTCTTCAGGTCCTTTTGCAGTTATCCGCGATCCTTCCTGCCATGTCACCTCTTCAGCCCAAGGGCTCCATGTTGGGCTGGAGTAGTACTCCCATCCGGTTCAGCTTTCGGGTACGATGCACGGAGTTTTACTCCTGCATCTTCCCGTTCTTCTGGTATTCAATTTCGCCCTTCGCTATTTTGTAGGAAGTTTCTCGGCCCTCTGACGTCGCTGCCGCCCACTTTTTCAACGAATAGGCACGGTGTCTGGCTGGGAAACAGCTGGAAGCGCGCTTCGCATTGCACCCATTTCCTGAAAACGGTTCGTATCGCCCACCGCCGTCGCCACCACCAATCATTACCATATTGCGCGTTGCATAACAAAATACAATGCCACGGGTCCAGTGAGTCAGCTCGTTGTCACATTCGAGGGTCTTCTATCTACGTATACTCGATTCACAGGAAGTATCAATCAATCCCGAGCATACACCACAAGGTTCGCATCTCGATGATTGTAGCCTCTAGATGAAGTCGTTAACCACATGTCGTCAGGTATTCGATCCAGAGTTCCTTCTGGAACACAGAGATCTCGAGTCGCTATACCGTCATGAAACCATATTCGGCCGTCTCTCGTGAACAATCTGGCAACGAAATGATTCCCATCGCCATATACAATCCCTCGAAGACGGAAGGTGACATCCATTCCTTCGTAGACATACGTTAGTGTCTCATTTATCTTAAAGCACGATTTAGGAAGTATTACACACATGACATATGGAAGCCTGTTCATGGAAATATCCAACACCAACCGACGACAAGCAGCAAGGTTTGAATGACCGGTAGAACAGGCGGGCAATCTTCTAGGGCAATGAAGTCGACTAATCCTCTGTTGGTCAGAAAGATGCCACCCAAGACAGTCGGATATATGACTGTATTCTTGCGATCCATCCTGGAACGGACCTGTTTCCCTGAGCTGCAAGTATTCGCCGACATGGAGAAGAGTGTTTCCTTGGTATCCGCAGGTTGGACATTTTAAAGACGTCACGCCCGAGGGTTGGTATCTTTCGTTCGTCATCATTTTATAGGTAAGGTTAGCAATACACGTGTATGTAGGCCCCATTGGATATTCCCTAGAATTCAAATGGTTCAATTTCCTTCGTACCGCATTTCGCGCTTCTTCGAGTGTAATAACTTTTGCTGTCACAAGCTGGAACTTATCTGCCAGTGTCGACAGATGCATAGAGATATCATTGAAGCGACGGGACCACACATTTGGCATCTCAATCCACATGTTATATAGTATCGTAAATAAGGCGTCGTACGCACAACTGTAGTCTCGACTGTCCCAGATCAGACCTGACGGCCTGGATAACGTAGAAATGTGTGCAGGGCAATCTACTCTGGAAACTTTCGTGATTCGGACGGCGTCTGATGTGTCGTTAACCTGTTCTACCATAGCGCTGATGCCGCGTTTCGACCTCGAGGAACAATAACTCACATCTGCTTTGCGTAGCTTGTCAATATCCCAGGTAGCATCTGATTCAATTGGTCTTACCTTTCGCTCTCCAGCCTGGTATCGAATTGCAGGATGCCAGTCGCAGTCGTCGCTGGAATCTCGGTTCCACAGATAGTAAGCACGAATCACCGGGTTTCGAAGTGGACCGTGTATATGATCAGGGAGCTGTCGTTCGTACCGTAGCCTGGTGACCTCATCAAGGACGTTGAGTTCCCGAAATTCTTGACGCAGCCATCCTGAAATACCACGAGTAATTTTATGTGGTGCAAAATCTTGAATAAGAACCGTACCGGCAGCACTCGAGCTCCGTGAAAGAGCCGTGTAATATGACTGATGATCTCGACAGTAACCGAGATCAACGACGTTGTACTCCCTCGTTTTCCCTTGGGACGAGTAGTCGGTCATAGCAAAATTGGGAAGTACAGGAACCTGGAGTCGCTTTATTCTGAGTGGCTGGTCGCTCTTAGCCCTGCATTGGATGTTAGTTGAGATTTTCACTAGAGGGATCACATTTGTCGGAAGATTACTTATCTGGACGTCTTTAGGAGGCTTTACGAGCCGAACAAATAATGTTTCTAATACCTGGCGGCCATAGGGTCCATCGTACGCATCCCAACCAACTACCACGGCCTCCTGCCCTTTGGTAACGCAAAGCTCGGTCGCCTCGTTGCTACGAATCATCACGGGCATTCCCACGCACAGAGATAATCTAGCGGGCACGTGGTCGCTCATGTGAGGATAACATTCCCAAAGGGCTTCTTGGTCAGCCTTGCTCAATCCACTGAGCATGGGTTCGCCCACGACATTCACGTTGCTACGGCGCTTTCTTCTCTTTCGTCGCCGTGTTCTGTTTGTTGGATCATCACCACCGGCTAGTTCATCTAGGGAGTAAAAGTCGGTGAGTTCTACATTGTGATCTGCTGCAAACCGGCGGGCACCCTCATCATTTATCCTATCTTTTTGATTATTCCTCGCAGTTATAATAGACACATTCCGAAAGCAAGGTGCTTCGAGACTGGGTGAAGACTCGTTACGATCTGCAATACGCGTCCGGAGAAAAGCGACATCTTCTGGTGTACAGGCCGCGTATCTCATATTTTCTAGGGCAGTCCGGAGCTTAGCATCAGCCTCTGATTGCGATTTCTGACGCATATTTTGTGTTAGGATTACTACAGTTGTGATTTGGTGCCACAGCAGTTTGCCTATTACCGTCTCCTGATCCCGTATCGACATCCTCGCATTCACAAATTTTTCAATGTTCCCATCATACAGATTCGATCCAAACACGGGGGGCAACTGTGCGAAATCGCCAGCCAGAATGACATTCATGCCACCAAACGGAGCGTCATGGACATCTGTTATCTGTGCTAACCTCGCGCTGATTGAGTACAGCTCGTGACAAGCGATCATCGAGATTTCATCGACAAAAATGTACTCCACGCCTTGAAGTCGGGAACGCGCCTCGTTGAGAATGGCGGACTCGCTTCTCGAAAAATCCTCGCCAACATCACCCTTCCGTTGAATGCCGAGTACTTTGTGGTACGTAGAACCATTGAGGAGAGTGGCAGCGGTGCCGGTAGGAGCGAGCGCTACAAAACGGTGAGTCTCTTTTCTTTGTTCAAATAAATAGATAAGGCTCTTTATTACTTGACTCTTACCAGTACCACCCATACCACCAAGGTGCATCTTGAGCTGCTCTATTGCGACACTCGATACGTGATTGGCGATTATTCGGAATGCTCTTTCCTGTTCCTTGTTTAGAGAGAACCGACTCACTGTATCGTCTATCAACCGGCTGGACTCCATCTTCTCTGCCCTGAAGTCTTTTCTAAAGTATTCTGCAGGCAACAGCCTTACCAAATCATCAGTTTTTGATCCATTGTACAACCCACTGCTGTTGCGATCCTTATCTATTGGTGAGTACCCTATGAACTTCTGTTTAAATATCGCGCTGCACTGGTTCTTAATCATATTTGACCAGCTCGAACCGGGAACGTAATCCGGCCGCAGTCTCTCATAGGTATCGACCACGGTGTCCTTGCAGCGATCTAGCCATCCCGACTTGGAAAGAACGTCCGAGATCGAATCCATTGCCTTGAGGCTGGACAAATATGATCGTCCAAGAACGTCCTTGTCAATCTGACCAGTCGGTGGCATCACAACATAATCCTCAGCGTTGTCAGTATCAGTATCCAAGTCATCACCGTTGTAGTGCAAACCTCTCGACCGGATATTTGCCCTTAACTGCGCATGAAAATCATCACGAGCATCTAGACACTCGTACCTGAGGTTAAAGTTGCGCATCAGCTGCCGTTGTCTGGCTGAAAACTGATACGCGTTGAACGCTGATTCCCATGACTCACATTGTTGTTTCATATGCAAAGCATCGCGCCATGGGCAGAACAATGTCAACATGGTACAGCAGTAGTACTCGCGGTCGCCACGATCGTGGCGAGGAAGAGCACCACCAACTACATTCGGAACCACGTGATTCGTCCTTTCAAGGTCACATTTTACAACATGGGTAGCTCGCATAGGATGGCCCTCCTCAAACTGATGGTACGTATTTTTGATATCGCTCTTGTTGTCAGATGACGATAACTTCTGCAGACTTTCCCTTTCCTTTTTCGTGAGTCTTCGCTTATGCGAAGTTTGTATCCATTTGTAGAGAGGTACGTCTCTATACACCTCCGGTCGATACTTATAATCGTCAATATTGGTTGTCGCGAAGTAGACGCCGTCCTCTCGTCCGATTCTAACTCGATCATCGTTTTCATTTGATGTTTCATTAGCATGATTATCGGCAGACACACCATCCACTCTTTTTATTCCAACTCGATCATTGTTTTCGTTCGATACCTCATCGGCACAAATATCGGTAGGGATTGTCGGTCCATTGCTGCTCCGCCGCACGTAGCTGACATAGCTTTTCCACCAGAAAGGTACGAAAATATGCCCAGTATAGTGGTCTGGGTTATTGAGGAGGTACATCGACGCCATGGGAGATCCAATCTCCATCTTCGCTGAAAGTGAGTTGACAATTTTCAGTATCAGGCGACGACTACTCTCGTCTCTTTTGTTATTAGTGCCAGTTGCTGCTTTGTTCTCGAATACATCATACATTGCTGAAAAGACCTGGTGCGTTTTCAAAGCAGGTTTAGTGACATAGTCTGATATGTAGGACACGATAGCCTTGATTGATGTTCCCGATAATAGGCTCGTGACGTCGGTGTTGCAGCGAGTAAGGTACGTTAAGCAAGGCGTGAAATTATTCATATAGGGTTCTAACTTCTTCATGACGACGTGTCCGTCAGCTTCGTCGACCGTGGTGACCTCGTGACACTCACGAGGGAAACGAGCACGACACACTCCGTTACGATCGATACAACCTTTTGGTCCTTGCTTAGCAGCTTTCGGCGACATAACACCATCCTCCATCGGTTGTACCTGCGACTGAGACGAAGTAGCCAACGAGGTCGCGCACCTGTGAATATTCGACTTCAGAAGTAGGTCGTCGATTGTCTTATGATAGTCCTTCCACCATTCTAGATTACTTTCACATTCGTTGCACTCACACATAGGATAATTCACACAGTAACCGGGTGCAGGCTTCGGAAGGGTCTGCGTTGGATCCTGGTACTCACGGACAGCCAACGGGACAGCACCGGACTGCTGTTCACGTATCACTGCATGAATCCCACCTCGATGCTCCGTTTGCGTTGGAACAGCTGCGCGAACAGACTCCATCGAACCAGTAAGAAATTCACCTTTATGAACGCCCTCGAGATATTCGATCAACTCACGTTGAAAGATAGAATCCTTTGACATCAATCTATTGCGAATTTCTTGTGGCGAGAGGGCACCTTCTATCCATAGAAGCAAGTGGAGGTGCAGTGTGAGTCTGCCTTGCTGTTCTACAGTACCGTAATAACCAGATGTTTTTCCATAAAGGCCAGGATCACGATCTACGCCAAGTACGTTTTTTATAAAAGATCGTACCATAAGATCAAAAAATCGAGCAGCCGCAACGGGATTAGCTGCGATCAGACGATTGCGATCTGCAGACGATCTCAGCTCGGGTGAGAACCTTTCCCCTGTATCAGCGAAGTACAAACATATAGGATGACGATTGTCTGCAGGCGAAAGCGTGATAAACCAGGATGGCGCACCAAGGAACGAAATAAGAGACCAGATCTCGTTACGCATGTATTTTTTGCTTGTCAGAGATCCTTTAACGTGGCCACCAACATGATCAAGATCATCTAAGATAGAGAAACATGCCTTCTCCTGCATCGTTTCTGCACGCACGTACTCACCACTACTCATTCGTTTCACCAAATCTGACAGCACATTAGGATCCAGAGACGTCAACCTCCGCGAAATTTCGTTGAAATTTTGTCTTTTCGCAAGAAGAAAACTTCCGGTGACCCCAGCTTTCATTTGCTCGTGATTAAAAGCGACGATCGGAAAATACAGGTCAGTCTGAAATCGTTTGTCGTGATACATGAGCAATGATTTCTTGTGCTCTGCCTCAGAAATTTTTTTTTTTAGCTGAGCCTGTCCTATGCCACCGTAACCGTACGGAAAGAGCCAAGGAAACATCTGAGGGTAAGCCTCCGGATTGTCATACATAGATAGGGGCTTATCGTCGTGACCAATGCCCAGCGTTTTTCCCTGGCTTTCGAGGTGTTTAAAAGCACGCGCTTTCAGTGCTGTCATAGACAACTTGGTGTATTCGTCGCTGGTGATGCCGTGGACCGTGAAAGGACAGACACCCTCCTCTGTCCCTTCCTCTTCCTCAAGATCATGCATACTCATCGCGGACAGTATTTTATTTGATTCTTCTAGTTGAGTTTTCTTATAATCTATGACGACAGGTACACCAGAAAGTGGATAAGAAGCTAAGTTTTCTCTCGATATTTCAAGATCTTTGTAATCACGATGATTGAGTTTCAGCCAATCCAACGCATTGCTGACCTTTTCTCTCCGAACAAGAAGTGGAGTTCGTTTAAAGTCGTCACTGGTGGGTTGGGCGCTTCCTGTAAATATAACAGCTAGAATCTCTTTCATCTCATCTCGGCTAGGTGGCAAGGCATGATACACGGTCAAGGTGGGGTTCGAGAACATGATCACATTTGCAACCATCTTAGCTCGACCAGACGACACTCGAACAACCGCACGATTGTGGCGAACTCTGGCAATCATCATCTTTTCAGACAAGGTAAGATCCTTTAACTCATCTGGCACGTCACCTATCCATAGACCGTTAGCAAGCGCATGTTTTGGTGTTTTTCCTTTCTGCAATGACTGGATACAAGTCCGACAAACATTTTTACACGATCTATCTATTACCGGACCATCAAGGTCTCTAACGGGCTCCTCGATAGACCAACGCTCTTGTCTTGACACGTTGTTAACAATTAACAACGACAAATCGCAGTCACAGCGATCAATGGGTATCAGATCGGTAAGTAGCTTTAGTTGACCGCAGACCGCACAGCCTGATTCTTCAATCGCGGAAGGACTCGTGTCCGCACAGAAGTTGTTCACAATTTGTTCCGTTTGTGAAGAAGATGGCGGACAAGGGGGAAACTTTGAGTTAGAGAGTGTTTCCTTTTCTTCCTTCAATTTCTGTCGACTCCTTCTCTTGTACTCGCGATTACATTCACGTTTACTAGGTACAGGATCATGAGATTTAAACAGGGATACATACTGGGCACAGATATCACAACCATGATCTGCGAATAATTTTTTGAGCGCCGGCTTGCGATCTCTCGAGGTGAAGCGGATATCGTGTAGTGTGGCCATATTGCGAAGCTCGTCTCGAGTCAGCCAATTTGAGAACTGATGAATAGGTAACCGGAAAGGAATAATACTGGTGTCCTCATTGCAGATGTCCAACGCCTCGTCGAGTTTTATATACTGAACAAATCCGAAATCTGAATGTTCGAGACCGATTACATTATACCCGTCAACACAGAATGGTGAAAGGAAAGAACCCTTTAAAACTAACGAAGCTGGTCGTCCACCACCCACAAAATGAACGTTAGGATGGGCACTCAGGTAGATATCTGGTTGATCTGGGGAACGCTGGTGGGATGTCATGTTGTCGGTAACAATGTTGTCGAAGACTGGAGGTACATTCACAAGACAGCGAGGGTTACGAAGCAGCAGGAGTCGAGCAGCAAAGTCATGCCGACGGAAAAGAGAACGCCGTAAAAACAGCGCGGTCAAGCCAGCAAGCCGTGCAACTTCATCAGGCTGGCAAGCTTGTAGGACTGTTACTGGTATACGGAATCGAATCATGGGGGGTTTACGTTGTGGAAGTGAATCACAGTTTTGATATTCAGAGCCGAGCTCAGATGGAACGGCAGAAGCCGCAATAAAGAATATACATGAGCGTGGAAACGTGGAAGGTACATCATATCCGACAAGGGATACGTTGCAATAAAATTGAGAGACAACTGAAGTAGGAGTTGCGACGGGACTTGACCCACACACAGACACATCTGTCAGACACTGAGTGCCAGAAAAGCGGACTACAATCTGAGACTCACCTGTTGTGTAGATCAACAGAAGGGCATATAAAACAGCCAGATAGGACAAGAGAATGTCGAACAACATATGCAATATACGAGGCGGTCAAAGGATGTGGGCAGGTCCTGATCAGCGATACGTGGCATCTACTGTCACACGTCAACAATTTTTTTTTTTGCCAAGCATCTATAAGAAATACTATTACAGGTATTGAAAAGACGTCGGAGAGTGTCAGTCTCACCACAAGCGCCGTCGATTCAACTTCATGAGCAAGAGACTTGTACTGCGGCAGTCAGAATCTGAATATGGAAGTAAAAACGAGCGAACTTGAAGGAGGGACATGACAACGGTGATGCATGGATGATAAGGTGAGTTTTCTCGTAAATTGGTCGTAAATTGCAGCGTTCGAAAGCAGACAGCTTGAAGCACATCACGGTTGGATCACATTGAGCGGCGAACAACAGACGCAAATTTCAAACAAGCAGATGCAAATTTTCTTGTTCTGGCCCAAATTAAAGTACATACACATGTAAAGAAAAAGAGGGCAGACTACAGTAGATAGACTACTGGACCTCATCGAATTCCTTGACTACAATTACAAACTGAATGTTAGTATTCAGATGCCAGCTTCCTCCTTTCTTGAACGTAGACATGGTATATGCTACAACAGCAAATGAACCTGGAGACACCTCATGGTCCAGTTGAGGCAACACACTGTCAATGTTCTCGAGATCCTGAGCATAATCGAAGTCGCGATCGCTCGCATTGTAAATCGGAACTACGGAAAATCTCAGTCGAGTTCACAACTCCAACACAAAACTCGAAATAGCACCTGAATCGGTCACGTCGAGGAGTGGCTTAGTCAAGCGAGTTCGAGATTTTTCTGGCGACCTGCTCAGGAGACCGGGGTTGCGGATGTAACCAGCACCAGAAGAGTCAGGTTTCGTGTCTAATAGTTGATCAGTCAAATCAATATACGGCAAACGTCGGGATGGACTAACCTGATCGCCATGAGCTTCCCAATGTGCTGAATACCATAGAATCTCGATCGATCTGTGCATGCAAAACAGGCCCATGGCCAAAGACCATACAAGTTGCACCGACAAAGCGCTGCATCTCTTGCTGATGCAGAGTTCCTTTAATAAACTTGTTGTGCAACCCGCGATCGGTCGGGTCAAGCAAATGACTCTCAATGACGAGCAGCGGCGAGAGACAAATGGCAATGCGTCTTTCAGCGTAAAGGATTGACTTTGAATTGTCATGTGCAGTATACACGGTGTGCAACTGCAACGGCGAGACACGTGATAAGTTGATAAAATGGCGATATTGAGTAAAGCGTAACGCAGCATACGCATGCCTTCACAGTTCAGATAGGTCAGATCGAAAGAAAGAAAGTACGACAAACAAGTGTCTGACTTACTCAATGTTAAGCTCAGGCAACTGCAAGGCCCAGCCAGAAAACAGGACGTAACCCTTACCGGCAGCGTGACTCCAAGACCGAAATGAACCAGCACTAGAAAAAGTCTTCAACACACATTTCGTGCATGGAGGACTAGAACTCACATGAGGTTGGGTAGATCATTGTAGTCTTCTTCCAATAAAACGTCGTGGATCTCGGGAGAATTCACTTCGCACACCAGAGGAAGAGAGCTGATAAAACATCAAATTGGGAGCGAAGAAAAACAAATGTAAAGACCCACCGGACGCGGTGCCCATTTGTATCAGCAAAATACACTTCATTCGTAGCAGAGCCGCTGGAGGACTTCTCCGCAGCCGCCTGGAGACTGATGCCTTTCTTTGCGAGAGCGAGTTCAAACGAGTTCAATTTCGGTGCGCTCAAAGAATGGGCATAGGTCTCGGCACTTGCTGCTGAAGGACCGATGTTTCTCGTAGGCGTGGAGAACAAGTTCGGATCCTTTGGTCTCATCGCGATCATTTTTCTACAACGGTAGGATAAAAAGAGAATGCAATAAGCAACAAATTTGATATACCTTATGTCCGGCACCTCGCCGTGGTCACTCGCCTCCTCATTATTGAAAATCTGGGCAGTACTGTCAGCTGGACTGATGGCGCGAGCCTTTCCCTTGGATCTACCACAACCAAAGCTGCATCAAGAAGTGTTGAAGCACGGATTAGTAAAGAGGACGCCATACCTCAAAGACGGTATCCCTTGAATCTTCTGCTTCGAAGGCGTATCGTCTTGGCTAGCATCAAGATAGAACGAGTGTGCAATGCAGAGGTGGTTTATGGAAACAAACCTTGGTTGACCTTCCCCAGATGTGGTTTTCTTTTTCCTCCTGGACTCGACAAGTTCCTTGTAACGCTCCCCTTGCAGTTCGAGCCACGTCTCAAAATCTGGCGCCGGGGACATCCCGGTCGCGTCCTCAGCGTGAATGGACATAGCTGGCAGAAGCCCCGAAGCAGGGACGACATTGGCTTCATCGTACCTCGGCTTCTTCCCAGAGTCAAGCTTGAGGGATGACATAGAGATGCTGGGATTCCATTCAGCACGAGAAACAAATAGAAAACGAAATACAAACGAACAGGCTGTCTTCAGCATCATCGCGTGACTTCTCAGGCGAAGGAGAGCTGCTGCCATCGGAGTCATTGAAGAGCGGTTTGAACGTTTTTGGTTTCACGTTCTGCGGTTCTGGAAGAATGCTTGCCCTGATGAAAAGATGAAAGTAAGATACACTAGCAAAAATAGAATACCTACGGAGGAACGTCGTCAGAGGATATTTCGTCCAAAGCGTCCAGGATTCCCCCTTCGGTATGAGGTTTCTTGGAAGCAACAGTCTTTCTCGAGGTCGTTTTCAAGGAGGACGCGTTGGAGGGCTTGGTAGGCACGTTGGCCTGGGTGACGCGGCGGACTTTGCTGGCCTTCTTCTTAGGAGGGGAACTACAAACTGCATAAGGACAATGCAACTCAAACAGAATACAAACTGACTCCGCTTCCTGATCCGAAACAGTCGCAGCGTTGTCTAGAACTCGTTTCTTTACACTGGGATGACCCGTAAACAAAAAAAAGACATTGTGAATGAGCAGCACAGCATACATTCCGTGCGAGGCCCTGGTCGATACTACCTCGACATTTGAAGGCACGCGAGCTCCACGTGCAGGGACTACACTGGAAAGGTGAAGAGAGAAGTGATGTCAGAAGAGCGCATGATCGAAAAACAAATGTGAATTACATTTTAACAGCTTTTTTAATAGGCGCTTCATCATCGGTTCCAACGGTAGTCGAGTCTGATATCTCTATAACACTATGCAAGAGTCAATAGCAGCACATAGAGGGTAAGAAATAAAGTATACCTTCCAGTAGGAGAAGACTTCGCAACATCACCGGCGCCAGATTCAGGGTCGTGAGAGGCTGCTTTTGGAGACGGAGGAGTCGCAGCAACTTGAGCATAGGAGCGACGGGGAGGACTGTCCACAGCACGTCAGCAGATCAGCGATTAGAACCGTGCAACACAAACGGGACGGACCTAAGAGCCTTGATGATCTGTGCGTTGCCAGCGGCGGTCTTCTGACGAGAACGAGACTTGACAGGACGAACCTCAGAGGCCTGAGTCTGGTCAGAGACGATCTGCATGGTGTAACAAGTGTAACAAGGTAATTGTAACAAGATAGTACTGGGAGTGGAAGGATAAACCGCGATGGAACAGATGTCTAGCAGCCCAAACTTAAAAAGGCCGGCATAGATCTGCAGATCCCAGCGAAAATCACGAAAATCATGCATGAGGATCTCGCTGCGACCAGAGTGTCGGATGAAACACGAGAAATATTAATGAACCCACAGCCGGCAACAATAACGGGAAAAGGCACGGAAGGTCCAGACGCATCGATTCAATGAAAGGAAAGACGAAAAAAAAGAGGGCAGATGACAGGAAAGTTACGAAACCGGCGATCAAAGCTGATGGACCCAGTGAACGGCGTCTGACCAAATTAAGCAAATAAATGACCGGATGCAGAAAAGAAAGCGCACTGAATAAACAACGTACCCAGCGTCAGAAAATAAGCACCTGTTGGTCTGCAGCGACCAATAAAGATCGAAAAAATAAAAATAAAAAGTATGGCAACACCACAGCAACGGCCGAACGTGGACTATGAAGCCAGGCAATCAAAGCGTGAAGAACTGTCAAGGCACAGAAAGAAAAAAAAAATTGACAAAACGGGTGAGATAAAAATGATGAGCTCACAAAATGAGACCAGACTCGATCTGGAAAGTACAATCAAATGGAAGGAACCATTTATCCGCATTGAGCAGCTGAGACGAAAAAAAATGTCCTAAGTTATTCGCCGGTAAGGAACACATAGAGGGAAACCAATTAGACAAAACAGGTGAGATAAAAATGATGGGCTCACAGAATGAGACCAGACTCGATCTGGAAAGTACAACAATCAAGCGGAAGGAACCACTTTCCGCATTGAGCAGCTAAGACGAAAAAAGCGTCCCAAGTTATTCGCTGGTAAGGAACACATAATGCCACACTCCATAACTAGAAGGTAAATCAGTAGTGGTGAAACAGGAGAACAAAATCAGGAACAGAAGCGGAGACGTTAAGCCTGCCACAAACAGCAACAAATGGAAGAGGATTAATCGAACGGACTGCTGCAAGGGTTCTTACCTTAATCGCCCCGCTCTGTGTCCCGCCCATCTCAGTTGATCTAGCGTAGCATCATGGATCCTAACTACAACATCGAAGTAGCAAGCTGAGTAAACTTAGTCTCGAAGACGAATATCTCGCTCACCGACCAATAGGTCGACTTCTTAACGAAGTGGCAGCCAAACGAGAAGAAATATCAGGATCTGGCGCGAACATACCACAGTTAGCAGATATAGAGGTAAGGTCCAGGTCAGATACTACGCACCGAGTCGCTAAAGGCCAGACAGCTCTCTGGCTACGAGGTTGTAAAGTTTGAGGAGCCTGTGTCGTGGCGTCTGACGGATCGCGAAGACATCAACTCCGAAGCGATATTCCGAATCCAGGGCGTTCTATGTGCATATGATCTCCCTCCTGTACAGAAAAGGTAGATCTGCTTCTTGTATAGCATGTAACACACAACATCGACATCTCAGCAGCCAAAATCTCGAAAAAAAGCGACTCTATCTAAGACAAGCAGTCAGGCTCACTGGTCTGTCAACGGAGGTGTTCGATAAAGCGGCTTTAGTATGCAAAGAAGTCCTTACAGACATGAAAATCCATTTCCCTGACAATTCGATGAGCAATTGGCAAACAGCCATGTACGAAGGCCACGTCGCACTCGATATCCACACTCGATACTTCACCCCACGCAAAACTGCTCCGAACGAGCAAAATCTACCCTTCGCGGATGGGGTCGATCCTCATGGTGTTCTGGCCGGACTACGCAAGCACGACCTCATACATGGGCCGGACAACAAAGTGTCCTATCTTGAGTTACTCGAACACGAAAGGTGAACGACCAGACCAATTGACGTACTATCGATTTACGAGTTCTAGATACCGTGACATGAAGCCAAGCAAGTTCCGACCAGGAGATATCGTAGAGGCCAGCGTCGCCTTTGTTGCGGTACCCATACGAGGTCAACGCTACATTGCGATGCCTCAACTCAGGGCCTTAACACTGCTGGACAACGGCAATCATCAGGTGATGAAACACTCGTAAAGCGCCCACTTCAACTCACGTCACTTTTTGTAGCCAACTGACCAAGCAGCAAAGAGCTTGATGGACTGCAAATGCTCAGGTACGTTGAAGCGGAAGGCGCTGTACGTCACGGAGGACAAAGTCGAGGAGACGCGAGGGAAGATAGCAAGGATGAGTATCGACGAATAAATCAGATAGAGATAGAACGAGAAGACTCGGCGAAGCGTTTACCAAATTTCTCCAGCCCATGTAGCACATAATATGATATTGTACTCCGATGGGAACTTCAGTTGCTAGCTAGAATAGGTCATGAGTAAGCAAGGAATCAGGATAGACAAGCATTAGTACATATAGATATCTTATGAAACGACCACGTACTCACAGAGATATGGTCTCCCTCTCCTCATGGCACCTTGACCAAAAGCGTTACACAGCTCGAGAACGCGCGGCTCAATTTTGGCGGTCTTTTGTGCGTTGAGAAGACTGCATTAAGGTGTATTAGTAGATGTACTTATCTCGCGAAACGACCTAGTACTCACAGAGATATGGTCTCCCCCTCCTCCTGGTACCTTGACCAAAAACCTTACACAGCTCGGGAACACGCGGGTTGATTTTTGCGGTCTTTTGTGCGTCGAAAAGACTGCATTAAGGTGTATTAGTGTATATAGTTATCACATAGAACGACCCAGTACTCACAGAGGTATGGTCTCCCCCTCCTCCTGGTACCTTGACCAAAAACCTTACACAGCTCGAGAACGCGCGGGTCGATTTTGGCGGTCTTTAGTGCGTCGAAAAGACTTCATTAAGGTGTATTAGTACATATACTTATCTCGCGAAACGACCAGGTACTCACCGAGATATGGTCTTCCCCTCCTCCTTGTATACCTGCAACAAAAACTCGCCACAGCTCAAGAACGCGGCGGTCGATTTTGGCGGTCTTTTGCGCATCAACAAGACTGCATTAAAGTGTATTAGTATATATAGTGATAACATGAAACAACACGGTACTCACTGAGTGAAGTGACACAGATTGGTTCATACCTGTGGCCATTTCACGCGGGTGTGGGTGCGGGTGGAGCCTGAGTGACCCATGGGTTACCCGTGCTATGCCCTATCCCTCATCCTTGTCTACCCAAATCTGTCGCGGATGCGATGTTGCAGTTGGTTGAGGGGCGGCGACCGGTTCAAGTTGTGTTGATGACATGTCACGGTCAAGTTACGGTCATCATCGCGTCACCCGTCTGAACGAAAAGCCACGGCCTGAGCCATGGCCTCTGGCTTGCAAAAACCAAAGCCAGAGCCAGAGGCCAACCTAGGCCAAGTAGTAGGCCTGGCCTGGCCTGGCTTGGCCTCTGGCTTCCAGGCCAGGCCGGTGCATCACTAGCTACGATCGACGATCGCGAGAAAAAGGCGCGGAAATGGCCATGGAGACGTATACAGTAAGAACTTCAGTTGCGACTTACAATAAGTTACGAGTAAGCAAGGTAAGCAAGGAACCGGGACAGACAAGCAAGGATAGTTACGATCAGGGATCACGCGCATGAGTCACGAGGAGCGCAATAATGACGTATATGGAAATATTTTCGTACACTTTTGATCTGACCTCGAAACGCGGAAAATCGGGGGTAAAAGAACGATTCCCTTTTTGGGGACTCGTAATTAATATCGAAGATAAGATACTATCCAAGGTTGGGTAGTTGACCACCTAAACATTTCTGATTAATACCAACATTAATAAGCGATGACAAACTTGTAAAACTTTACTTAGAGGTTGTCTAGGGTGTTTTGAAGGGAATGAGATGCTTTTTATATTTTTAGGCCTTATGTTGTGTGCACTGTGAATATTCTGTTGTGACGGGTACCAAATTGGGCAAACCCGGGAAGCCGCCCACCCGTGGAAATCACCAGTCAGATAACACACATCTCCGTTGTCGTCTACTCAAAGTGCAACATAACATCTCCTTACATTGAAATATGTTTAAATGTATGGCCGGACATCTAATCCACACAAAAACTCCATGCCAATTTCCTCTGACAGCAGGCCTTGTATTATGCCTTGTGACTTGTCAACAACATTTCTGCTCTCTCTCTTAGCTTGATAACGTGGATATTGTTAAAGAAGCATTCAAATAAGAT
>Ga0137367_10001616_pt1 | contig 17835 bp, 15 predicted proteins | sample SagtaG_14_FD_104939 | JGI IMG/M metagenome (GOLD analysis project Ga0137367, IMG submission 104939) | Vadose zone soil microbial communities from Sagehorn Ranch, Mendocino, California, USA - Sage1_L_80_16 metaG | ecosystem: Environmental > Terrestrial > Soil > Vadose zone | place: USA... | reverse complement strand
GTCGTACAGCACGTGCCGCACGACGTCCTGCTCGACCAGGTGCAGCAGCTGGTTCCGGTCCTCGAGCGAGAGCTCGCCTCGTTGCATCGCCAGACCGAGGAGGATCTTCAGGTTCACCTCGTGATCGGAGCAATCCACCCCCGCCGAGTTGTCGACGAAGTCGCTGTTGATGCGGCCGCCGGCGAACGCGTACTCGATCCGGCCTCGCTGGGTGAATCCGAGGTTGCCGCCCTCGGCCACCACGCGGCACCGCAGGTCCTTCCCCTCGACGCGCACGTTGTCGTTCACCCGGTCGCCGACGTCCGCGTGTGTTTCGGTGGAGGCCTTCACGTACGTGCCGATCCCGCCGTTCCACAGCAGGTCCACGGGCGCCCGGAGGATGGCCCTGACCACCTCGTCGGGGGTCAGCGCCTCGCCGTCGACGCCGAGCGCCCCCCTGGCCTCGGGCGAGATGGGTATGCGTTTCTCGGTCCGGAGCCACACCCCGCCCCCGTCCGAGATCTTCGACCGGTCATAGTCGTCCCACGATGAGCCGGGGAGCTCGAACAGGCGCTTTCGCTCTGTGTACCCGGCGGCGGGGTTGGGATTGGGGTCGATGAAGACGTGGCGGTGGTCGAACGCCGCCACCAGGCAGAGCTGGTTCGACAGCAGCATCCCGTTGCCGAACACGTCGCCCGACATGTCGCCGATGCCGACCACCGTGATCGGGTGGGTCTCGGGGTCGGTCCCCATCTCGCGGAAGTGGCGCTTGACCGACTCCCAGGCGCCGCGAGCCGTGATCCCGAGCTTCTTGTGGTCGTAGCCGGCCGATCCGCCGGAGGCGAACGCGTCGCCGAGCCAGAATCCGTACTCCGCCGCCACGACCAGGTAGGGGTCGTCCTCGTCATGAACCACCACGTCGGTGGGGTGCACGACCTTGCCGTCCACCAGGTTGTCGGTCAGGTCCAGGAGGCCGCGCATGAACCGGATGTATTGCCGGCGGACCTCCTGCCCAAGGGCCTCGGGGTCCTGAGGCACTCGCTTCAGGACGAACCCGCCCTTGGACCCCGTAGGCACGATCACGGCGTTCTTCACCATCTGGGCCTTCATCAGGCCCAGGACCTCCGTCCGAAAGTCCTGCCGCCTGTCGGACCACCGGATGCCGCCGCGCGCGACCCGGCCACCGCGGAGGTGGACCGCCTCCACCTCCGTCGAGTACACCCAGATCTCGAACAGCGGCGTCGGCTTGGGGATCTCCGGGACCATCGCCGAGCGGAACTTGAAGGCGATCGACTCGGCGGCGGGTCGGTAGGCGTTCGTCCGTACAGTCGCGTTCACCAACCCCAAATGGTTGCGGAGGATCCGGTCCTGTTCGAGCGACCGGACCGCATCGAGATCCGCCAGGATCTCGACGCGGAGCGCCTCCACGGCCTGCGGATCCTGGGGCCGGGTCGGATCGAACTTCAGCTGAAACAGCCGGGACAGCTTGGCCCCGATGTGGGGGTGCGCCGCGAAGGCGTCGTTCTTGTATTCGGCGGTGAAGCCGGCATTCACGCGATGGTGGTACTTGCGGTACGCCCGCAGGATCTCGACCTCCCGCCAGGGCAGTCCCCCGGTCACGACCAGCCGGTTCAGCGAGTCCGACTCCGCCTCGCCCCGCCACACGGCCGAGATGGCCTCGGCGATCCGGGCTCCGGACTCGGCCACGTCGAGTGGGCGGCCGTCCGAGCCGAGCACGCCGAAGTCGTGCAGGAACCGCTGGTCGGCATCGCCCACCAGATGGGTGGGGACCTCCTCGACCACGCGCAGTCCGAGGGCCTCCAGCGTCGGGACGAAATCGGACAGCTGGATCTTGCCCCCGACCTTGTAGAGGCGAACGCGGGTCAGCGTCTCGTTCCCGCTCGTCTCGTTCACCAGCCCTACCACGAACGCCTGAGCGCCCGCCTCGAGCTCCTCGAACCGCTCGATGTCGAAGGCGGCGGTGTCCACGTTGGTGGAGGACTTGTAGTAGTCGGGGAATCGGGGGACCCATCGATCGAACAGCTCGGGGCCGCGCTCCAGCCCGTGGAGTTCGATCAGGCGCTCGCGCAGTCGGTCGTCCCATGTCTGCGCGAGCCGGACGACCTCGCGCTCAAGCTCGGCGAACGAGACGTCCGGTACCTGGCCGAAGGCGACGTGGACCGTGAAGTGGATCCCGGCCAGCTGGCTCTCGCCGAGCGAGAGGTGGTAGTCGACGCTCGAGCCCTTGAACCGCCGGACGAAGAGCTCCTGGAGCTGCTTGCGAAGCTCGGGGTTGAACCGATCCCGGGGCAGGGCAACGAGGATCCACACGCTCCGCCCGTACAGGTCCCGGCGGATGAACAGCCGGACCTGGCGCTGCTCCTGAAGGTGCAACAGCCCGATGACGGACGTCCGCAGCTCCTCGGGCGACGCGGCGAATAGCTCGTCCTTGGGGAAGCTTTCAAAGATCGTGACCACGGTCTTGTAGTCGTGAGAGCCCTCGATGAGGTCCTCGGCCTCCAGGATCTGCTTCAGCTTTCGGTGCAGGACCGGGGTCCTGGCAGCCGGCTCCATGTACGCCTTTGATGTGAACAGGCCGACCATCCGCAGCTCCCCGACGATCCGGCCTTCTGGCGAGACCCGTCGGACGCCGATGTAGTCCATCCTGGCCCTGCGGTGCACGGTCGAGGGCCGGTTGGTCTTCGAGTAGATGAGCAGGTCCCCGCCCTCGATCCGGGCCCGTAGGTTGGGCTCGATCCGCGACAGCGGCACCGGCGTGTCGTACGAGGACCATCTCGGCTTGGACAGGATCCCCAGGCCCGACTCTGGAACAACATGCAGCGCACGGCCTTCGGGCGTCTCGATCATCTCGTACTCGCGGTATCCGAGGAACACGAAGTTGTCCTCGAGCAGCCATTCCAGGAAGGCGACGGTCTCCGAGACTTCTTCCTCGCTGTACAACACCGATGCCGCCTTCGCGGTAACCACCATCCGCCCCAGGCGGTCCTGCATCGCCCGGAAGTCCCTGACCGCCAGTCGCACGTCGCCAAGGACGCCGCGGACCGCATCCTCGAGCTCGACCAGCTCGCCGCGCTCGAGGCGATGGTCCACTTCCCAATGCATCACCGACTCGGGGGTGGAGGATTCACGCACGTGCACGATCCGCTCGATACGGCCGGCGGCATCGCGTTTGACCCCCATGACCGGGTGGATGACGCGGCGGACCGATAGCCCCCGGGCCCGCAGCTCCTCGTTCACCGAGTCGAACAGGAACGGCGAGTCCTCCGTATTGGTCTCCGCGACCGAGCCGAGGGTCTGGTAGCCGTCCTGGCGGAGCGTCGGGTTGAAGGCCCGGACGGCGACCTCCTGCGATCCTCGGGCGTCGGCCAGCCAGAAGGCCCCCAGCACCTGTCCGAGGAGCTCGTCGGCGCTGACCCCGGTGAGGTCCTCGGAGGAGAGGCGGCGGGTGTAGCGGCGAGCGAACTCCCGAACCGTCTCCACCCGCTCGGGGGGGACGGTGCCCTCGACCTTCTGGAGGACCTGTTGGACGACGGGACTCTCGTCGGTTGCGGCCTGGTCCGTCACGCTCACGGAGACATCGTACCGGCGGGCCAGGCCCGGACCGCGGCCCGGGGTGCCCTACCTCACGACCAGCGTGCCCTTCATGCCGAGCGAGACATGGAACCGGCAGATGAACGGGTAGGTCCCCGGAGGCAGGTCGATCGTGATCTGGGACGTCTTGCCGGGCTGGGTCTCGACGTCGATCCCATGGCCCGTGACCGTGAAGGTGTGCGGAACCTGGCTCACGTTTTCCACGGTGATCGTCTGGGCCCGGTGCACCGTGACGGTCGAGGGGGCGAACGTGTACCCGTTCCCCGGCCCCTCTCGTACGGTCACCGTTCCCACGGGCCGGGCGCTCGCCTGCTTGGAACACGCGACGGTGAGTGTCGCGAACACCGCCACCACGACGAGCACCCGGCGCATCGATGACGAGTGGTTCCGCATCATCTCGTTCTTCCTTCCGATCGTCGAGAGACCTCGATCCCGAATCCCGCGCTCACACCGTGGCCTTGTTGTTCACCGCGATCTGGGTGAGCGAGATGTAGCCGGAGAACTGGTCGAACTGGTACTTGGTCACCGACGGCGCGGTGATGGTCACGTTGGTCGCCCACAGGTACGGCACCCATGGGACGACGTTCGTCATCATGTACTTGTCGAAGCTCACCCAACAGGTCAGACGGGGCTGGCCCGCCATGCCCTCACACTGACCGATCCTGCTGTCGACGCTTGGCACCCCTCCTGCCGGATAGGCGATCCCCAGGCTGGAAGCCTGTGCCTTGGTCAGGCCCACCAGCGAGTTGTTCACGTTGCCCGACGGGATGATCGACGCGCTCGAGAACAGCGGTTCGGCGAACGTGTAGGGATCCGGATAGTCCTTCCCCCACCCGGCGTTCAGCGCGATCGGGATGTCGTTCTTCACGGTCTGGATGGTCTGGTAGGCGGCTCCCGTCTCCAATTCGCGGGGGACGACCCCGATGCCGATCTTGGCCAGGTCCTGGGCAACGATGGGCTCCATGTCCGTCCACGGCGCGTAGTTCCGGTTGGTCATCACCAGCCCCTGGCACGCCGCAACGTCGCACATCCCGTCCTTCTTGGGGTCGTACTTCGACAGCATCATCTGTTGCTTGGCGAGCGCGAGGGACCCTGCCTCGCCGGGTGTGGCGAACGGGTCAAAGCTGTCGGTCAGGTGGTTGGCGAGGATGATCGGCGGCATGATGTGCGTCGCGATCTGGCCGTGCGTGGAGCCGCCCCACGCCTTCAGCAGTCCCGCCTTGTCGATGATGTAGTTGACCGCTTCTCGGACGTGGATGTCGTCGAACGGCGGGGTCGCGAGGTTCATCGTGAGGTACCAAGTGCGGTCGCCCGCGTCCACTCGCAGGTCGGGCCGAAGCGACGAATTCGTGAGGTACTGTTGCTCGATGGCGGGCGGGGGTGGGTCGGCCAGCGACCCGTCGAGCGACCCGTTCTGAACCTTCTGGAAGATGTCGGTCACGTTCGAGTCGACGATCACCGAGATCCCGTTGACGAGGTTCGACCGGTCGCTCGTGCTGTCGGTCGCCTGCTTGTAGTTCGGGTTGCGGACCAGGGTGAGGTGCAACGTGGGATCGAACCCGGACATCGGCGTGATGGCCTTGCACGAGGAGATGTCGACGTTCTGCGCCCCCTGGATCATGTAGGGGCCCGACGAGACGATATCGCGCCCATACCCGCCGCCCGTGGGGAAGCACGCCGCGACCTCGTGCGGGATCGGCGCGGTGGCGGGCAGCGCCAGCCTGTAGAGGAAGTCACCGGTCGGCCTCGTGAGGTGGAAGACGATCGTGTTCGCGTCCGGTGTGTCGATGCCAGAGATCGGCGTCGGCGGGCCACCGTGCTGGCTCATGCCTGTGATCACACCGTCGAAGTAGAACGCGTACTGGGCCACTTCGGGCTTGGAGTCGATCCGTTCGAAGGCGTACGCGATGTCCTGGGACGTGATAGGCCGGGACACCGGGGGACCGAACTCGATGCCCGGCTTCAGGTGGAAGGTGTAGGTGAGGCCGCCGTCCGTCGGTTGCGGCACAGAGGTCGCCAGGTCGGGGACCAGGACGTTGCCGGCCGGGCCGGCGACGTGTCGGTACGTGACGAGTGTGCGGAGCATCGCGCCGTAGAAATCCCAGGCCAGGCCGAGGTACTCGCCGGTCGGATCGAAGCTGCCCGTGAAGCCGAAGCTCGAGATGGCGGTCCGGTAGACCCCTCCACGCCGAGGCTGCCCGCCCGGGCCGGTCGCCTTGGGAGTGCTCGTGCCGCAGGCCGCCGCCACGATCGCCACGACGACTGCGGACGACACGATTGCGGACCGTTTGGTGCTCATGCTGGACGCCTCCTCGAGGATGCATCGCCCGGCCCTCTCCGGCGTCCCGCTTGGTTTCCGCTGTGATATTCGACCGAACCTCCGAGCGAGTTCTCATCGCAACGGCGTTGTCACACAACGGGCAGGGATCTCCCCCCGGCCGGAGGAAGGACGGCCGGGGCGAAGGTCCCCCATCGATCAGCGACCGGTGTCTTCGGCGGCCTCCTGCGTCGGCGTTGTCTCCTTCGCCGATTCGGGCTCCGAGGACCGAAGCGCCTCCCGAGGACTTCGCCGTTCTCGGGTCGCAAGGTTGTGGCGAAACCGTTAGAAGATGAGGTTCCGGCCTCAGGAGGGCTACGGGCAGCTCGCCTGGGCGCTATCCGGATCGACCGTGCAGGACGAGACGTCCACGGCTTCGAACGCGGATGCCGGTACGGACTTCAGTTGGTCCAGCAGGGCGTTTCGCCACCGCCGGTCGCGGGTCCCCTGGAAGTACCAGTCGGAGCCGTTGTCGGCCAGGATCAGCCCGTATCGCTTCATGGCCCGGAGCACGACCCGGGCCTTGGGGCTGAATCCGGACAGGTCGAACCCGGCCTTCAGGCGGAACCGGGCACCCATGGGCGGACACCGCTGGTCGGACGTTCCGGCGTCGTGCCGAGCGGGCCACAGGTGCCGATTCAGCGTGCACTGTGCGGTGAACCGGATCGCGTGGCCGATCGCTCCCGCCCTGACCTCGTCGAACCGAACCAGGCCGGGGAGGATGGGGAGGCCCGCCGCATCGGCCGAGGTCCATCCGTCGGGCCGAAGCGCGTTGGACGACAGGTCGAAGACCGCCCCGCTCCCAGCGGTTGGGTTCCCATGGTTCCAATCCGCGTCGAACAGCTCGTACAGCGTGCAGGTGCTCTTGTTCACGATGATCGCGTGGCGGTCCGACCCGTTCTCGATCGGGGTCCTCGGCCCGAATGGGTACCGGACCCGGTCGCTCTCGCTCGCGTATTGGAACTTGATCCTCACCGTCCGATGGCGAATCGATACGACGTCGTACGGCAGCCCGTAGCTCGGAGGCCCGAAGTCGGGGTGGAGGTTCGTCGAGCCGGCCTGCATGGACGCCAGCCATGAGTCGCTCTTGGGATGCACGGGTAGCGCGTCCACCCGGGTGTTCCAGATGTTGTCGGCGGGGAAAACTGTGCAACTCGTGTCCGGGACCGGCCTGAGCACCGCGACCTGTGCATGCGCCGCGGCCGGCATCCCCACCACGAGGAGCGAGGCCATCACGCAGCCGAGCGCCTGCCGTTTCGCCACGATCAGATCATCGGCATCGGTGCCGGTGGAGCTTGACCTGAGTCGTCCTGCGGCTTCGCCTGGAACTGGGGGTCGGATTCGAACCGACGACCTGCCGTTTACAAGACTCGTCGAGGTGGAAGACGGTCACGACATGGGCTCCAGGACGATGACACGACGGTGCTGCTCGGGATCGTGCTGACACCAGTCGTTGGGATTCGCAGACCCGCCTAACTGCTGCACGTTGAATCTGAGCGTTGTTGCGTGGGCAGTGTTCGGGTGGGTCTCCACAATGTGTCGAGTCAGGATGCAGAGTACGACGCTATCGTTGGGCCCAGGACCCATCCACCCCAAGGAGCAGACGGGGCACCTGGAAACGGCGTGTGGCAGAGGGCACGGGACGTCGTCGCTTATGGGGCCTGAGGCTTCGCCGTGTACCCGACAGTAGTCCTCGTCGTCTTGAAGGTCCTTTTGTTCTCCCATATGCCTCCTACCATCGCCACATGGCGCAGTGAAGTTGAGCGAGGTGCTATCGTTGCCCCCGCTGTCGGGGGGCCTCGGCGAGGTCGACGTTCGTCAGCCATCGTTCTTCCCACGCCGAGTAGTCGTATCCGCCGTGGCTCGGGCCATGGACTCCGACACCACTTGGGGTGTCTTCATTCGACGTCGAGGGCTAACTCCGTGCCCGATCGGAGCCCCGAGCCTCAGCCGTCGTCGGCAATTGAGCTCTGACCAGCGGCTTCGGAGCTGGCGGTCGGATTCGAACCGACGACCTGCTGTTTACAAGACAGCGCCGAATGCTTCGTCGACCAGCGGACATTGGCGCTCTCGCAGGTCAGGACGATCACAGGAATCCCAGGAGTGTCATGTAGCGTCGCTTCGGGCCGGGTCGCGTACTGCCTCGGGACTGCCTCCGGGCCCAAGGGGCCTCGACCGGCGTCTCGGCGCTCCATGAGCTCGTCGAGGAACAGGACCCCGTGGTGCCCCAGTGTTGAGGAATGTCACCCGAGCTGGGCTCCCTCGCCTGGCAGCCCTTTACTCGGGCTCGCGATGCACTAGTCGCCGCCACCAGGACCGCTTCCGCTTCGGCGGCTTCTTCGATGGATCTGCGGGGCGCTGTCGCAAACCGTCAACGAGACTTCGATTAGCAAACGGTGGTGGCTTAGGCAGCTGCATCATGGTCGGCTTGTCCTCAGTCTATGCTGTGCACAATCGAGAACGGACGTCAAGAGTCCGAAGCCCCGTCGTGGGCGAGTACTCGGGAATGTTCCTTGAGTGCCCTCCCCTTGGAGATGCCCCCAATGCTGGGCGAATCAGGTGGCGATAAACGAATAATTCCTGTGCGGAGACTTGGGGGTTATGCTCCTGTTTCGACCGCCAGGGAGGGCCCATGATCATCACTCTTTTCGGCGACCTCGTCGTGAGACCCGGCAAGGAGGAAGAGGAGGAGAGGATCTACCTGAAGCTCAAGCCGATTGTGGAAGCGATGCCGGGATTCATCTCCATGAAGTCCTACGTCGCCGACGACGGCGAGGAACTCGGCGTCATCCGCTTTGACTCGCGGGAATCCCTGGACAAATGGATGCACGAAGGCGCCCACGCAGCCGCTCAGAAGCGCGGCCCGGAGATTTACGAAGGCTTTTGGATTCAGACCGCGGAGACGTACCGCGAGTACAGGTGGGAAGACGAGTCGCGGATCGAGGGCGACCTGACTTATCTTTTCACCGAGCGGTAAGCCCGCGCACCCAAGGTCTGGCGCCCCTCTAGGGAGAGTGTTCGGGAATGTCGCCCGAGTCACGTCTGGACGTACGGCCCGAGTCTGACGCACCCCAGAGCGAGGCAAGCACCCAGTAGGCCATGAGCTTGAATCTCAGTGAAGGATGATCCCTTGGCCATGGCGAGCTCGTTCATTCGATCTACCAGAAGGCCTGAGCTGATGTCGAGAAACCCGAGATTGACTCGCAGGTCGGGAAGACGGCGACCGCCGTGCGATTCGGGCCGCTCAGCAATGATCATCGCCCTGCCCCCACGAGGAATCGCTTGGAAGTGACCTGCGCTATGGCATCCCAGGCAACGGATCGGCGTTCGGCCCGGAGGAGCAAGCCGCGCCGAGCGTAGTAGGTCAGACCGGAGTCGAAGAGCACCCAGCATTGGGCCTCGGCAACGAAGCACGATCGATGCCGCGCCGTAGAGGAAGAACAGCGAGCCTCCGGCGCACGCGATGAGCCCACCGAGACTCCTTCACCCAGTGACTCGCCGACCGACTCTCCCTACCTAATTGGGTCCGCCCTGCCAGCCAATTCCTGAATCGACGCGAGTGAATGGGCGATGCCATGATCACCGCACAAGTGGTGCGCGGTGGCGTGTGCGTGAAACCACGAAGGGGGGCGGATGTCCATCAAGCTGGACCCTGAAGGGCACGAGATCGCGGCCTTGTTCGATCTAGTCGATCTCGACGGGAAAGACGTCTTGGAGATCGGCTGCGGTGACGGGCGCCTCACGTGGCGCTACGCGGAGCGCGCGGGCCATGTCGTGGCGATCGAACCGTTCGCGAACGCGATCGATCGAGCGAGGGAACGGATCCCAGAGGCCGTGATCGACAAGGTGGAACTACGGAACGTCGGGTTCGAGGACTTCGCATCCACGAGCAAACCGTCGACGTTCGATGTCACGATCTTGTCGTGGTCATTGTGCTGAATGAAGCACGAGAGCATGGTTCATGCTCTAGAGGAGATCAAGAGGCTCCTCCGCCGGGACGCCTGCCTGATCGATATCCACCCGGTCCGCGAAGCACCCGTCATCGAGGTCCGCACGGCCGACGAAGTCCTCTTCGCCGAGCCATCCGCAAGCTACGACTACGACGACGACCTGAAGCACGCCGAGGACGCTCTGGTGTCGGCGGTCGAGCGCGCGCTGTTCGTCTTTGACGGGAGTCACGAGTTCGAATTCCTCACCATCGCGCCGTCCGTGGTCGAGCTGCGTGACTTCTTTGCCGTGTCCGGTGCCTACGAGGATCCTCCGGACGAGGCCACAGAGGCGCGGGTGCAGGAGCTGTACGCGCGGGTCGACGAGGTCATGCGGGCGGCCGGAGAGAACGCTCGGGTCGCTCATCGGGAGCGGGCTCGCGTGGCGCGACTGAATCCGGTGAGGTGATCAGGACGCCGTCGCTCGCCTGCTCAGCGATCTAACCGCCGAATCCTCCGGCCCCAAGCACAACTGCCTGATCGGCTCCCCGATCTCGGCGATGTCGGACGTCGGCAACCCCAGTCCCCGGAGGCGCTTGCAACTTTGGTCCAGGAGCTCGACACCGGTCGACCGGCGCCGGGAAGTCCGGCTCACGATGCAGCTGGTCGGCGCGCTGTTTACTCACGCCGAGGACCTCGGCGATCTCAACAACTCGAAGGAGCTTCCGCCGCGTGATAGTCCTCATTATCCGTGAGGACGCCGGAGCAGGCGGGGAGCCTTTACCGGAACGTCAGCTTCCCGGAGTCTCCGGCTCTGCGCTGCCTCTCTGGCGGGCCTCGAACTTCTGGAGCACGAAGTCGGGCGGGCCATGGTGCCCCACCGCAACCATCGGCTTCCCGCAGTCGCTCTGCGCGGCAGTCGGGACCAGCGAGGAATCCCCGAGCGCCCCCACCGCGGAAACGTAGTCCCCGTGCGTCCAGTTCCCCCGAAGGGCGGAGACATCGGCGAGTTTGCACGCGCTCACCGTGTGGAAACGCGAGATTGGCCCTCCGTGGATGCCCCCATCATCGGACTCGTTGTCCGCACTCGCGGACGGTGAGGGGCCGGCCGACAGCACGCTGGCTGCTGCTAAGCCCGAGCCCAGGACCGCGACCGATACTCCCAGAACGAGGATGAGTCTCTTCATCGGAACCTCCGGGGGTTCTCTCCCCCTTATTAACGCTAAGCAGGCAGACGGGCGCATCGGCCAAAGGGCGTAACTCGATTCCGACCCGACCATCGCCACCCGGGGCCCCCTCTCCCTACCCTGGCCCTCCCCGGAGCTCTGGACCCCAAGCGAGCATCTTCAACAGCTCCTCTGCCTCATCCAAGTGCTGACGGCCGACCACGTTGCTCCTGAGGGCCTGCCTGACCCGAGACTTTCTCCCCCTCCGGGAGCGGGGCCTCCTTACTTGTGCTGCCTAGACGCTGCCTTTGGGACTGTTGGCCTCTCTAGAGTGGTCAGCCAAGCGGACGTTTGCGATCTCTGACCTGCGGAGATGAGGGAGCTGGCGGTCGGATTCGAACCGACGACCTGCTGTTTACAAGACAGCTGCTCTGCCACCTGAGCTACGCCAGCCTGTGGCCGAGTGTACCGCTCAGCCCCGACGCGACGGCAGGACGAAGGCGTACAGGACAGCCGCCAGCGAGGCCGCGGCGTTCAGCGAGGCCACTCGCCCGCGCATGGGCAGCCGGACAAGCGCGTCACACGACTCCCGCGTCAGTCGGGAGAGCCCCTCGCCCTCGGATCCAACAACGAGGGCCACGCGACCGGGCGGGCACGGCCGGTCGTACACGGTGGCCTCGGCCCCCTCGTCCAGTCCCACGACGGAGAACCCCGCGTCCTTCAACCGCTCGAGGGCCCGGGCGATGTTGGCCACTCTGGCATTAGGCAGATGCAGCAGCGCACCGGCAGAGGCCTTCACCGCGGCGGGGGTGACGGCCGCCGCGCGCCTGATCCTGGTCACGAGCATGACCGCGCCGGCCGCCTCGGCCGCTCGCGCCGCCGCTCCGAGGTTCTGGGGGTCGGTGATGCCGTCGAGCACCACCACCAGGTCCTCCTCGCCGAACGGCCAGGAGGCAAGGTGCCGCTCGCTGAGCTCCGGCGTGGCCTCGACCAGCGCCACCACCCCGTGGTGGTCCCTGGCGAACGCGTCGAGCTCGCGGCGCGAGGCCTCGCGAACCGAAACCCGCCGCTCTGTCGCCGCATCGAGCAGATCCTGGAGCGCCGGCGTGGACCGGGATCCTCGAGCGACCAGGACCTCCTGCGCCAGGCCTGCCCGGACCGCCTCCAAGGCGGCCCGCCGGCCGGCAACCGTGCCACCGCGCGCGGCCTCCGCTTGCCGGCGCCGGCGCGCGGGGCTCACCCCCCGGTCAGCACGGCGAGCGCGATGCATCCGACCCCGTCACCGGTCAGCCCCAGGCCCTCGGGCCGGGTCGCCTTGACCGACACCCAGTCCACGCCGATCCGCAGCGTCGCCGCCACGTTTCGCTGCATCTCCTTCCGAGCGGGGGCGATCGCCGGGCGTTCGGCGATGACCGTGACGTCCGCGGAGTGCGGACTGAGGTCCCGACCCCGCACCAACGCCACCGTCCGCGCCAGCAGGTCCAAGCCGGCGATCCCGGCCACCGCCGGATCGGCGTCGGGGAAGTGCTCCCCGACATCCCCGAGCGCGGCCGCGCCGAGCAGCGCGTCGGCGAGGGCATGGCACACGACGTCACCGTCGGAGTGCCCAAGGAGGCCCGGTTCTCCGGGGAACCGTACACCACCGAGGAACAGGGCCCGGTCCACGGCGGTCCGGTGCACGTCGAAGCCCAGACCCGAACGGAACTCAGCCACGTGCTCCCTCAGCCATCTGCTCACTCAGCCACGCGCTCGCTCCGCCGCGAAGAGCTCCGCGAGCGCCAGGTCCTGCGGCGTGGTGATCTTGAAGTTGTTTTGATCCCCGGCCACGGCCGCCACGCGGTACCCCGCCCACTCCAGGGCCGCCGCGTCGTCGCTGAACTCCCGCCCCGCTTGCGCGGCGCGGCCATGGGCGTCGTGGAGGGCGGACGCGCGGAAGGCCTGTGGGGTCTGGGCCAACGTCAGCTCCTCTCGGGAGCCCTCCGTCCGAACGACGAACCCGCCGCGAACACGCTTGACCGTTTCCGTCACCGGCACGACGGGGATGGCACCGGCCGCATCGGGGATCACCTCGAGCGCCCCCAGCACCAGGACGAACTGCTGGGGCGAGGCGAACGGGCGCGCGGCGTCGTGGCACACCACGAAGGAGACCCCATCGGGAACCGCCGTCAGGGCGGCGGCGACCGACGCGTGGCGCGAGCGGCCTCCGGCCACCACGATCACCGGCTTTCCCGGCGCCACGATCGCCCGGGCGGTCCGCTCGTGACCCCTCGGCACCGTCACTACGAGGGACCCGACGGCCGGACAGGCGGCGGCGGCCTCCGCGGCCCGCACGACCATCGGCGTACCCCCGACCTCGAGGAACGCCTTGGGCTCGGCCCTTCCGAGTCGTTCGCCCGACCCGGCGGCCAGCACGATCGCGACGGCCCCCGCCGTCACGAGCCGGCCGGCTCCTGCAGGTTGGCGAAAACCATGCGGCCGGTCACCGTAGTGATGACGTTTCTAGCCACCACGGGGACCTCCGAGCCGATGCGGTCGGTGGCGTTCTCAACGACCACCATGGTCCCGTCCTCCATGTACCCGACGGCCTGGCCGTGCTCCCGTCCCTCCTTGACCAGCTCGACGGAAAGCTCGTCTCCCGGCCCGACCGGTACTCGGAACGCCGCGGCCAGGTCGTTCATCCGGGGAACCGTCACCGAAAGCGCCTGGGCCACCTTCGCCAGGTTGTGGTCCGTGGTGAGGAGGGAGGCGCCGCGCTCGCGCGCCAGGCGCACGAGCGCGGCGTCCACGTCTGCCACGCTGGACTCCTCTACCAGATGGACCTGGACGGTCGGCGCCTTCTGGAGCTCAGACACCGCATCCAGGCCCCGCCGGCCCCGGGTTCGTCGCTTGGGATCGGAGGAGTCCGCGATCAGTTGGAGCTCTTGAAGGACGCCGCTGTGGACGAGGAGGTCGCCGGTGAGGAACCCCGTCTTGGCCAGGTCCACCACCCGGCCGTCGATCAACGCGCTCGTATCTATCACCGCGACCTCCCCTCCCGCCGTACCGGACGACCGGGGCTTCAGCCCGATCAGACCGAACAACTCGTGCTGTTTGGATCGCCCGACCCGGTACCCCAGGTAGGCCAGCGTGACGTAGACGAAGGCTACGGTGGTCCATGCAGCGAGAGGTGGGAGCCGGAAGAGCGGGACGCTGGCCAAGGCAGCCACGCCGAGGCCGATCAACAGGCCCGCCGTCCCAGCGACGAGCTCCGGCGCCGGCACCCGGCGGAACTCGCGCTCCATCTCGCCAACGGCGGCCGCCGTCTGCCGCCCAAAGGCACCGCCGAGCACGAACCCGGTCCCGGTCCCCAGGACCACGCCGAGCAGGGTCCGGGTCGTGTTGGGGTTGTTCAGCTGCGTGGCGACCGTATAGCCGCCCGCCGCGAACAGGAGCACGAAGATGAGCCGGACGAACTCGACGAGCCGTCCCCGCCGGACGGCCGGACGTCTCTCGGTCGATCCGCTCACCCGCCTACGGTGACCCCCCGTCCAGGGCGGTGCAAGTATGCGTCAGGTTCGGGGGCGCAGCTGCTGCGAGGCGCGAGGGCGTCTAGCCCTCGGCCACCAGGATCCGGGAGCGATGCGACTCCTCGAGGACCTTGTCGATCATGGCCTCGGCCTTCTCCTCCGTGCCGGCGCTGGCATAGGCCAGCTCGGAGGTGAGGATCTGACGGGCCTTGGTGATCATGCGCTTCTCGCCGGCGGACAGGCCACGCTCGCGCTCGCGGATGGAGAGGTTTCGGACGACCTCGGCCACCTGGTAGATGTCGCCGGACCGCAGCTTCTCGATGTTGTTCTTGAATCGGCGGCTCCAGTTGGCAGCCATCTTGGATTCGTCCTGGCGGAGGACATCGAGGACCTTCTTGACCTCACCCTTGGAAACGACCTGGCGCAGGCCGACCTCCTCGGTGCTCTCCACAGGGACCATCAGCGTCAGGTCGCCGTAGGCAACTCGAAGGACGAAATACCTGCGCTTCTCTCCCAGAATCTCCCGTTCCCGAAGCTCTTCGATGACTGCTGCGCCATGTTCCGGGTGCACAACCGTGTCGCCTTTGCGGAACACGAAACCCCCTCGAGTCGGAAGCCGGACCGTCGCGGACTCCACGATAGCACGCGGCACTCGTCCTCCGCAAATGAAATCCCTGGTCAGAGGCCCATTTCGTGGCGTTTTGCCTGTTCGGAAGGCTTAGGCAACTCGGTCCCGTTTGGCCCGGGAGCGAACTCCAAATCCGGCCCATTCCAGGGCATCGGCGATGTGCCCGACCGTGACCGCCTGTAGGCCGTCGAGCATGGGACCCTCTCCTCCGCAGAACACGGTGGTCAGCCCGGCCGCCTTGGCGGCGGCCAATCGGCCACCGATCCCGGAGCCAGTGTGGACCCGCCCGGTGAGGCCGACCTCCCCGACGAAGGCGCTTCGGGGAGGCGGCGGCACCCCCGACGCGGCCGAGGCCAGCGCAGCTGCAACGGCGAGGTCACATGCCGGGTCGTCGATCCTCACCCCTCCGGACGTCGCCCCGAACAGTTCGGCCCTCGCCAACGGGGTCCTGACAATGCGATCCAGTACCGCGGCGACCAACTGGAACCGGCCAGGCTCGAGGCCTGTGGCCTGGCGACGGGCCGGTCCGTCGGTCGGCACGACCAGCGCCTGGACCTCCACGGCAAGCGCTCGGCGCCCCAGGCGTGGGAGGGCGGTCGCCGATCCGGGCTCTCCCTCACCGGCCCGGAGCAGGGCTCGGGGGTCGATCTCGTGGAGCCCGTCGTGCCCCATCTCGAACCAGGCCACCTCGCCTTCCGCCCCGAACCGGTTCTTGCCTCCCGAGAGCATCCGAAGCCCGGAGCGTGGATCGCCGTCGAAGGTCAGAACGACGTCCACCGCATGCTCCAACGCCCGGGGTCCGGCGACGTCACCGTCCTTCGTCACGTGACCGGCCAGAAGGACCGCGATGCCTTCCGCCTTGGCCAGCCCGACGAGGGCGTCCGTACAGCCTCGGACCTGCGCGGGTCCGCCCGGCACCTGCCCACCCGCGGAGTCCCGGAGGCTCTGGATGGAATCGACGGCGAGCAGGAACGGCCGTTCCGCCCTGGCCGCCTCCACGAGCGGCCCCAGCTCCCGCCCAGAGGCGAATGCCACTCGATCGCCGGGGAGCCCCAGCCGACGAGCACGGAGGGCAACCTGGTCGCGCGACTCCTCGCCGGAGGCAAGGAGGCAGGGGAGCCCGGCAGCCGACAGGTTCGCCACCAACTGGAGGAGAAGGGTCGACTTGCCGATGCCGGGCTCGCCGGCCAGCAGGGCGACGGTCGCGGGAACCAGGCCACCGCCGAGAACCCGATCGATGCCGGGAATGCCGGTGGACACCCTGGGCTCGCCCCTCACCTCGTGCTGGAGCCACGGGAGCGTGACAGCAACGGAAGCCGAGCCGGGGCTCCGTTGCTCCACCGTCCCCCATGCGCCGCAGCCAGGACAGCGTCCGACCCACTGGCCCACCGGATGGCCGCACGCCGAGCACGACAGGAGCGTTCGCGCCTTGCCCACGCCGGCACGCTAGCAATGGGGTCTGACAGGCCACGGTGACCGACGCTCTACGGATGGGGCTGGCGCATCCCCCGGAACTCGACGACCCAGTCCCACCGGTTGCCGTCGTCGAAATGTTTGAACGAAACCAGGCGCCCCTCCTCGCCCCCCGGGAGCAGTACCGGCAGGCCCACGTGTTCCTCGCCGGGCCACAGCTCCTCCCTCACGCCATCCTCCATGTTGAGCCACGTCATGGGGTGATCGCCGGTGCGATCGAGCGGTTCGCGCCACCGCTCCTCCTCGACGGGCCTGAATCGGACGAACCGGGGCACGCCGTGAAGGAGGACCGGCTCACCGGGCTGCTTCCAGGCCCTGCCGAAGAACCGCCATCGCTCGCCATCCTTGGACGTCTCGACGGCCCAGCAGACCTCGCCCTCGGTCATGGGAGAGAGGCTATCCCTCCGCCGCGACGGGGGGAAACCGAGAGGCCCAGCAACCTCGCGGTTGCTGGGCCAACCGGTCTTGAAGTAAGGCGGCGGGAGCCGCCTTACGCTTCGGACCGCTCCTACGCCTCCGAGGATCCGGCCAGCTCGACCGGCGGCGTCTCGGGCGAGAGCGGAGCCTCGAACGTGATCTCGCCGTCCTGGACGTCCACGATCACGGTCTGTCCGGCCCGGAACTCCCGGTACAGCAACTTCTCCGACAGTGGGTCCTCGACCATCCGCTGGATCGTCCGCCGGAGCGGCCGCGCGCCGAGCGCCGGGTCGTAGCCCTTCTCGGCGAGCAGCTCCTTTGCCGCGTCGGTGAGCTCGATGTCGAGATCCTTGGACTTCAGTTGCTCGCGGACCCGCTTCATCATCAGGTCGACGATGTTCTTCACGTCCTCGCGGGACAGCGAGTGGAACACGATGACCTCGTCGATGCGGTTCAGGAACTCCGGACGGAAGGAGCGCTTGAGCTCCTCCATGACCCGATCCTTCATCTTCTCGTACGTCAGCTTCTCGTCGGGACGCGCGGCGAACCCGATGGCGGGCCCCTTCTGGATGTCCCGGGTCCCCAGGTTCGAGGTCATGATGATGATCGTGTTCTTGAAGTCCACCTTGTGGCCCTGCGCGTCTGTGAGGTGCCCGTCCTCGAGGATCTGGAGCAGGGTATTGAACACGTCGGGATGGGCCTTCTCGATCTCGTCGAACAGGACGACCGAGAACGGCTTGCGCCGGACGGCCTCCGTCAGCTGGCCGCCCTCCTCGTACCCCACGTAGCCGGGGGGCGAGCCGATCAGCCG
>Ga0137367_10001572_pt1 | contig 18019 bp, 17 predicted proteins | sample SagtaG_14_FD_104939 | JGI IMG/M metagenome (GOLD analysis project Ga0137367, IMG submission 104939) | Vadose zone soil microbial communities from Sagehorn Ranch, Mendocino, California, USA - Sage1_L_80_16 metaG | ecosystem: Environmental > Terrestrial > Soil > Vadose zone | place: USA... | reverse complement strand
GCGCTACGAAGGCGTCGTCGCCTCCGCCGTGATGCGCGCGGTATTTCCGAAGGATCGCGCCCGCCGAGCCTTCCTCAAATCAGTCGGCGCCTCGACCGCGCTTGCCGCGCTCTCGCAGCTCTTTCCACTCAAGACCGCGAGCGAAGTGTTCGCGCAAGCCGGCGCGCCAGAGAAGAAGGATCTCAAGGTCGGCTTCATCCCGATCACCTGCGCCACGCCGATCATCATGGCGCATCCCATGGGCTTCTACAGCAAGCACGGATTGAACGTGGAGGTGATCAAGACCGCCGGCTGGGCGGTCATCCGCGACAAGACCCTCAACAAGGAATACGACGCTGCCCACATGCTCTCGCCGATGCCGCTCGCGATCACGCTGGGCGCGGGCTCGAATCCGATCCCCTACACCATGCCGGCGGTCGAGAACATCAACGGCCAGGCGATCACGCTCGCCATCAAGCATAAGGACAAGCGCGATCCGAAGTCATGGAAGGGCTTCAAGTTCGCGGTGCCGTTCGACTACTCCATGCACAATTATCTCCTGCGCTACTACGTCGCCGAGCACGGCCTCGACCCCGATACCGACATCCAGATCCGCGCGGTGCCCCCGCCGGAGATGGTGGCCAACCTGCGCGCCGACAACATCGACGGCTATCTCGGACCCGACCCGTTCAACCAGCGAGCGGTCTATGACGGCGTCGGCTTCATCCACATCCTGTCGAAGGAATTGTGGGAGGGTCATCCGTGCTGCGCGTTCGCCGCCTCCAAGGAGTTCGTCACGACCATGCCGAACGCCTACGCGGCGCTGCTCAAATCGATCATCGACGCGACGGCCTTCGCGCACAAGGCGGAGAACCGCAAACAGATCGCCACGGCCATTGCGCCAGCGAACTACCTCAATCAGCCCGAGACCGTGCTCGAGCAGATCCTCACCGGCACCTACGCCGACGGACTCGGTAACGTGAAACGCGACCCCAATCGCATCGATTTCGATCCATTCCCGTGGCAATCATTCGCGATCTGGATCCTCACCCAGATGAAGCGCTGGGGGCAGATCAAGGGCGACGTGGACTACAAGGCGGTGGCCGAGCAGGTCTATCTCGCCACCGACACCGCCAAGCTCATGAAGGAGGCCGGGCTCGCCCCGCCGACGAGCAGTTCGAAGAGCTTCAAGGTCATGGGCAAGGAGTTCGACCCGGCCAAGCCCGACGATTACCTCAGGAGCTTCGCCATCAAACGAGTTTGATACCACGACCGTCATGCGCGGGCCTGATCCGAGCATGACGGAGCAGAAACCGTTCCGCCGGGAGACGGATAATGGCAATGACGTGGCGCGCAGCGCTGGTTTCGCTGTTGCTGTTCGGCTTGTTCGTAGGCGTGTGGCACCTCGCCACCATGGGTAGCGGCCCCGCCGCCACCATGGACCCGGAATACGCCAAGCTCGTCGGCGCGACCGCGAGCCAAGGCAAGTCGGCGATGCCCGGTCCGGCCGATGTCGGGCTGAAAATCTGGCAGCACCTCAAAGACCCGTTCTACGACCGCGGCTCGAACGACAAGGGCCTCGGCATTCAGCTCGCCTATTCGATCGCGCGAGTGATGATCGGCTATCTCATCGCCGTGGCAGTGGCGATCCCAATCGGCTTCCTCATCGGCATGTCGCCGCTGATGAGCCGCGCGCTCGACCCGTTCATCCAGGTGCTCAAGCCGATCTCGCCGCTCGCCTGGATGCCGCTCGCGCTCTACACCATCAAAGATTCGAGCCTGTCCTCGATCTTCGTGATCTTCATCTGCTCGCTGTGGCCGATGCTGATCAACACGGCGTTTGGCGTCGCCGCGGTACGCAAGGAATGGCTCAACGTCGCACGCACGCTCGAGGTCGGCACCTTCCGCCGCGCCTTCACCATCATCCTGCCGGCGGCGGCGCCCACGATTCTCACCGGGATGCGAATTTCCATCGGCATCGCGTGGCTGGTCATCGTCGCGGCCGAGATGCTCGTCGGCGGCACCGGCATCGGTTACTTCGTCTGGAACGAATGGAACAACCTCTCCATCACCAACGTGATCACCGCGATCCTGGTGATCGGCGTCGTCGGCATGGTGCTCGACCTGATGCTCGCGCGCGCGACGCGGCTGGTGACGTTTCCGGAATGAGCAAGGCGATGCCGGACCAAGATATCGTGTCCCAGGCGCAGCGCAGCACGCAACGAAGTGTAGTGATGCGCTGCAGACCCGGGATCGTTCCAGTCCGTGGCGGTCCCGGATCAGCGGTGCACCGCTCCACTACGCTTCGCGTTGCACCGCGTCCGGGACACGAGAGATCGCATCGCGCATGACTGATAAATTCATCTCCATCGAGGGCGTCGGCAAATGCTTTCCGGCGCCGGGCGGCGCCAGCACCACCGTGTTCGAGGACCTGTGGCTGTCGATGGCGCGCGGCGAATTCGTCTGCATCATCGGCCATTCCGGCTGCGGCAAGACCACGGTGCTCAATATCCTGGCCGGCCTGGAGGTGCCATCGGACGGCACGGTCATCGTCGACAATCAAGCGATCGAGGGCCCGAGCCTCGACCGCGCGGTGATTTTCCAGAGCCACGCGCTGCTGCCTTGGCTCACGGTCATGGGCAACGTCGCCTATGCCGTGGCATCGAAATGGCGGTTCATGAACCGAGACGATCGCCACCGCCAGGCGCAGAAATTCATCGACCTGGTCGGGCTGACCGGCGCCGAGCACAAGCGGCCGGCCGAGCTCTCCGGCGGCATGAAGCAGCGCGTCGGCATCGCGCGCGCACTCTCGATCGAGCCGAAGATCATGCTCATGGACGAGCCGTTCTCCGCGCTCGACGCGCTCACGCGCGGCACGCTGCAGGACGAGGTGCGGCGCATCTGCCTGGAGACCGGGCAGACCGCGTTCATGATCACCCACGACGTCGACGAGGCGATCTATCTGGCCGACCGCGTGGTGCTGATGACCAATGGCCCGAACGCCGTGCTCGCCGAGATCGTCGAGAATCCACTGCCCAAGGAGCGCAAGCGCAGCGACGTGCATCGCCATCCGCTCTATTACGGCGTGCGCAACCACATCATCGATTTTCTCGTCAGCCGCAGCAAAAATTTCGCCGATGAAATGACGGGCACAAAACACGACCGCCGGCAGGTGCCGGTGGTGCGGCCGGGTGCGCCAGCGAGCGCCGCAAGCTCGGTGAGCTCCCTGTCCCCATTTGCGGAGAGGGGGCTACAAACCCATCGAGAGACCATAACCCCTCACCCCGCCCCTGTCCCGATCGGAGAGGGAGCAGACCGAGTCCGCCGCCGAGCCGAGTGTTAAGTCGCAAGCCTACTCTGACGCGCCGACAATCAAGCGGCCAAATGCTAGGGAGACATCCATGACACGTGCCGATCTCACCGAGAAGATTCTCGACATCAAGCGCGAGAAGGAATGGAGCTGGAAATATATCCACGAAAAGATCGGCGGCACGTCGCCGGTACTGCTGGTGGGGGCGCTGCTGGGCCATATGAAGCTGACCAAGCCGCAAGCCGCGAATGCCGCGGAGCTGTTCGGCTTGTCGAAGGCGGAAGCGGCGTTGCTCAACGAGGTGCCGATGCGCGGCGCCGGCGTGCCGATGCCGCCGACCGACCCGCTGATCTACCGCTTCTACGAACTGGTGATGGTCAACGGACCGGCCTAGAAGGCGCTGATCGAGGAGGAATTCGGCGACGGCATCATGTCGGCCATCGATTTCGATATGCAGATCGAACGGCTGCCGAATCCGAAAGGCGACCGGGTCAAGATCACCATGTCGGGCAAATTCCTACCGTACAAGTACTACGGCAATTCCGGCAACGTGCCGGAGTACGGCTACAAGGAGGCGTGAGCAGGGTCGGCCTGAACCACGAGCGGCGACGCAAGCAACAAGTCCGCAAGCAGGAGACCGGAGGGCTGTCAACGTTGGAACATGCAAACTAATTCACTGCGGTCTCCGTAGATACTGACCCCGCGCCGCCCCGGTAATGCTTCCGGCGTTAAAAATCGGAATACCGCGCAAGAATGTTGTCTTGACCCGACCCGTGAGCTCCAGTCCTTCGAAGGGCGTGTAGCCCTGTTTGGATTCAGACTCGGCGGCCTGAACCCGGAAGCTTTCATTCGGGTCGACGAGAGCGATATCGGCATCATAACCCGGAGCGATGTCGCCCTTGCCGAGCAAACCAAAGCGCTGTGCCGGCTTCCAGCTGAGAAGCTCGGCCATATGGTTGTAGGACATGCCGCGCTTGCTCCCTTCGCTCAGCACCCCCGAGAGCAGGTACTCGGTGCCGCCAAATCCGGCCTTGGCGAGCCAGATATCCGTCGGGTCGTCCTTCGACCATTTCTGTTCCGCCGAACAGCAGGCATGATCGCTGACGATCCAGTCGACCTTACGGTCAAGTACGGCCTGCCATAAGGCTTCAACGTCTTCCCGAGGGCGGATCGGCGGATTGACTTTCGCTTGAACGGCACATTCGCAATCGGTATCGAGCAGAAGGTGGCCTACCGTCACTTCCCGGCGGAACGCAATATGCGGAAAGAGCTGTTGCATGATCCATGCCGCATCGATCGCCTTGCGCGAGCTCAGGTGCAGGAGATTGATGTTCAGGCAGTTGGTTTCGTTGGCCAGATAGGAGGCGATCCAGATGGCAAGCCCTTCAGAGTGCGCAGGGTGGGCGGCGCTATAGGCGTGCAGGCCGGTCAACTTGCCCTCGCGCTCGACGATTTTCGTGTAGGCATTGAGGATTTCAGCAAGTTCGCAATGAAGACTGACGCTGATGTAGCTGGCAAGTTTCGGATATTTCGTCATCAAACGCTGTGCGGAGCGCATGATGAATTCAAAATGGGCGATGTCATAGCGATCTTCGGGGCCGATCATCAGAAATTCATTCTGATTGGCCGATCGGCCGTGCAGGCCATATCCTCCGTAAAACATGAATATCTTGAATGAGGGGATGCCGTAGTCGAGGGCGAGATGTTCCATTTCATCGATGTGGTCGGCCTCAATCGGCGCAATGTGGTAGCCGTAATCGACCCAGAATCGCCCCTCGGATTGCTTGAGGACTTCGGGCATGAAGTCACGGTACGGACCGCCCCGGTTCAGATAATAATGCCCTGTCCGTACGTAGTTCAGGCTTGAAGTTACGCCGCCCATCGCAGCCGCTTTGCTTTCTGAAACCGCGTCGTGGGCGAGGGGCGCATAGATGCCGATATGCATGTGAGCATCGACGCAGCCTGGGAACGCTAGAAAATTCTTGGCGTCGAACACCTGCTTCGCTTGCTCTCCCTGGATATCGGGCGCAAGTCGCGCGATCTTTCCATCCATGACCGCAATATCGAGACAATCCACGGACGCCTTGTTGGGGCGCACCACTCGGGCGTTCTTGATCACAAGATCGTACAATTTTTCCATGCGCGGTTTTCCAGCGTTTCCTAATTTGGCGTCGCCCCTGACCATTTGACGATGGGCGCCCAACGCTTGATATCTTCACGCACGAACCCGGCAAACTCGGCGGACGTGCTGCCAACCGGCGAGGCTCCTTCATTTTGCAGGCGATCGCGCAGCTTCGAATCCTTGAGCGCTGCCACGATCACCGCATTCAATTTGTCGGTGATCGCGGCAGGAAGGTTGGCCGGTGCGAAAACGCCAAACCAGGCGTTGGATTCGAATCCGGGTACGGTTTCTCCGATCGTCGGTAGATCAGGAAATGAGGACTGCCTTTGAGCAGTGGTAGCGCCGTAAGCGCGCAGTGTTCCAGCACGAACGTGTTCAGTGCCCGTCACCAAGCTGATGAACATCAGATCGACCTGTCCGCCCAGCAAATCCGTTAACGCCGGGGACGTCCCCTTGTAAGGAACGTTGAGCAGGCGAATACCGGTCATCATCTTGAATTGCTCACCTGCGAGATGCAGTGAGGATCCGATCCCTCCAATTGCAATCGTCAGCGTATCAGGCCGACTCTTGGCAAAGGAGATGAGCTCTCCAAGGTCTCTCGCAGGCAATTTGGGATTGCCCACCAACAGGCTTGGAACCGTCGCAACCATGGTGATCGGCGTGAAATCGGCCACTGGATCGAATGGCAGCTTGGGATAAAGCGTCGCATTGATGGTATGGCTGGTGAAGCTCACAAGTAGCGTATGGCCGTCCGGCGTGGATTTTGCGACCGCATCGGCCGCCAGATTGCCGCCGGCACCTCCTCGATTGTCGACAATGACGGGCTGTCCCAGGGCATTCGCCATCGGCTCTGCAATCGCGCGTGCAACCGTATCGGTAGTGCCACCCGGTGGGGCGCCTACCAACAGCTTAATTGGTCGCGACGGATAGCCTTCAGCCTTGAGGCGCTGTATGGCCACCAAGGCGCATGCAAGGATGGTACCGAGAACCACCAAGCTTCGCACGGAGAGAAGCGAGATCCACGCGTTCCGGATTTTCAGACTCCTGCCGGCCGCCAATTTAGCGGCAAAGAGAGAGTGCAGCTTCATCGACGCGTGCCCCGCTTGCTGCCCGAGGGCCGTGCCGAAGATTCGTACCGTTTGCCGAGCGCGAGCATTTCCGGCGTTCCGATTAATTCATTGAGGCTCGTGAAGTCGAGCATGCGGGAACGGAACGGCTCGGAGGTTCCACGCGCGGCAAGCGCGGCGTAATATTCGCTCGCTGTGCGCGCCAGTGCGCGCACGATGCCCCCGGGAAAGATCACCAGCGCGAAACCCATCGCCTCGAGTTCGGCAGCCGACAGCGGCGGAGTCTTGCCGCCCTCCACCATGTTTGCCATGAGCGGCACACGGGCAAACGTCGGCGGGATTCGCTTGAGCTCCGCGCGCGTCTGGGGCGCCTCGACAAAAAGGACGTCGGCGCCGGCGTCGCGGTAGAGCTCAGCGCGCTCGATGGCGCGTTCAAACCCTTCGACCGCGACCGCGTCGGTGCGCGCGATCACCAGCGTTTCGCGCGAACGGCGAGCATCGACGGCGGCCTTGATCTTGCCAGCCATCTCGGCCGCCGGGATGAGAAGCTTGCCATCGAGGTGGCCGCAGCGCTTCGGAAAATCCTGGTCTTCGAGTTGGATCGCGCCCGCGCCCGCGCGTTCAAACAGGCGCACGGTACGGCCGACGTTGAGTGCGTTACCGTAGCCGGTGTCGGCGTCGACGATCAGATCCGCAGCAACGCGATCGCGGATCATGCCGATCGTCTCGACGACCTCGCTCATGCTCACGAGCCCAATGTCCGGCCGGCCGAGCCGCGTATACGCGATCGCTGCACCGGAGACGTAAAGCGTCCTGAAGCCGCTCTGTTCGGCGACCAGTGCGGTGAATGCGTCGTAGACACCAGGAGCGACTATGATCGGCTTGCGCATGAGGCGCGTGCGCAGGTTCTTCGCCATACCAGCCATCGTCATAGTCCGAGAAAGGCGCGCTTGAGGTTCGGGTCGTCGCGGATATCGGCCGAATTTCCATGTAGCACGAACATGCCGTCTTCAAGGATATAAGCGCGGCGCGCCACTTCAAGGCACTGCACTACGTTCTGTTCCACGACAAGGAGCGTGACGCCTTCGCTATTGATGCGCCGGATCAGCGCAAACAGCTCCTCGACGAGCAGCGGGGAGAGGCCGAGCGATGGCTCGTCGAGAATGAGCAATTCAGGCTCGGCCATCAATCCGCGGCCGATCGCCAGCATCTGCTGCTCGCCGCCCGAGAGCGTGCCGGCACGCTGTGACTGTCGCTCGGCGAGGCGCGGAAAGATCGCAAATACCCGCTCGCGATTCTTCTTCCGCCGCGTGCCCCCCCGCCGGTAACTGCCAAGATCGAGATTTTCGTTGACCGTCAGGTTGGGAAAGACGCATCGCCCCTCTGGGACCTGGATGAGCCCGCGCGCGACGATCGTCGCCGGCTTCTCGCTCTCGATCGTGCCGCCTGCGAAGCGAATCGAGCCGCGCGTTGCGCGCAGCACGCCGGAGATCGTGCGGTTGAGCGTCGACTTCCCCGCTCCGTTCGGGCCGAGCACCGCGACGATCTCGCCCGCGGCAACCTCAAGCTCGATCCCGTGCAGCACTTCGATCGTGCCGTAGCCGGCGGCAAGCCCGCTGACCGAAAGCAGCACGTCAGACATGCGCAGCTCCTGCAGCCGAGAGGCGCGCTGCTGCACCGTGGCCGAGATAAGCTTCGACCACGCGCGGATTGCCAACCACGGCCCGCGGCGCGCCTTCGGCGATGATGCGGCCCTCCGCCAGCACGAAAACGTGCTCGGCGAGACTCATCACCGCCTGCATCACATGCTCGGTCATTAGTGTCGTGACGCCGCGGTCGGCCAGGCCGCGGATGATCGGCACCATGGCGGCGACCTCCCCGGGGTTGAGGCCGGCTAGCACCTCGTCGAGCAGAAGCAGTCCGGGATTGGTCGCGAGCGCCCGTGCGAGTTCCAGCCGCTTGCGGCCCGCGACGGTGAGGCTCGCCGCCGGACGGTCGAGGAGATCGCCGAGGCCAACTGTGCTTGCAACTTCTGCGGCAACGTCAAGCGCGTCAGCACGCGAGCGCCGCGACAGATGCGCGCCGATGGCGATGTTCTCGTGCACGGTAAGGCCGGCGAACGGCTGCACGATCTGGAAGGTGCGCGCGATGCCTCGCCGCGCCAAAAGATGCGGTGGCATGCCCGTAATATCCGTGCCGCGGTGAAAGATGCGGCCGGCGCTCGAGGCGAGAAAGCCGCTAATGATGGAGAACAGCGTGGTCTTGCCGGCGCCGTTTGGCCCGATGAGTGCGGTAATCCGGTCGGGTTCGACAACAAGCGAAACGTTGTCAACAGCGAGTAGTCCACCGAAGCGTTTGAATACGCGCTCAACGCGAAGCAGCGGCTCAGCCATGGGCGCCCTCCGGTACTGATGACCTCAAGCGTGCAAAGCGCATGCGGAGGTCGGCCAGCAGGCCCGCGATCCCATGCGGGGCGAAGGCCACGATCACGATGAGGACACTGCCGTAGATGACAAGATCGAGGCCGGGCGCATCGCCCGCAACGAGCTTGGTCAATTCACCGAGTGTCTTGACAACCAACGCACCGAGCAGCGGTCCGAATACGGTCCCGATGCCGCCGACGATGGGCGCGAGCAAAGCTTCGACGGAAATCCACGGTCCGAAGGCGATACCCGAATCGATGAATAGAAAATACTGTGCGTAGAAACCGCCGCCGGCGGCGGTGATGGCGGCGGAAATTATCATGGCGACCAGCTTGACTCGCGCTGTGTCGACGCCGACCGCTTTGGCTGCATCCTCGTTTTCGCGCACTGCGACGAGCCAGGCACCGAACCGACTCTGCTCGATCAGCCGCACGATGATGAGCGAAATCGCAACCAGCGCAAGAATGATCCAATAGAACTGTGCGCGGCTCTGGAACTGGAACGCTTGCGGCCGCAGGTCGAGCGTGATCAGGATGCCAACCCCGGCACCCGTGATGGGTGCGACGCTAGCGAGAATGCGGAGCACTTCGGCAAATGCAAGCGTGACGAGGGCGAAATACGAGCCCTTCAATCCGGAACGAAAGGTCAGCGCACCGATTGCGGCACCCATGAGTGCGCCGCCGGCGATCCCGAGCACAAACGCGACCCAAGCGTTTACGCCATAACGCATTTGCAGGATGGCAGTGACATAGGCGCCGGTGCCGAAGAAGGCCGCATGGCCGAAGGAGTACTGTCCGCCATAGCCGCCGAGCACGTTCCAGCCCTGCCCCACCAGCGCGATCAGCAACGCCACGACGAGAAAATTGAGCACGACATTAGATGCAGTGAGCAACGGCACCATTGCCAGCAGGGCAATGACGAGCACAATGTACCGGATCGAAGGTCCCCTCATGCCCGTTCTCCGAACAGACCGCTCGGGCGGAACAGCAGCACCAGGATGAACATGAGAAATATGCCAATCTGTCCGAGCGATTCCCCGAGATAGAGGCCGCAGAGACTCTCCACCACGCCGACGAACAGGCCACCGATGAGTGCGCCCGTCACCGAGCCCATGCCCCCAAGCACGACGACGGTGAAGGCGACGAGCACGAAGGCGTTTCCGATGTGCGGATTGACGTAATAAGTCGGGATCAGGAGGCAGGCAGCGATCGCAAGGCACGCGGTGCCGAGAGCGAACGTGATGGCATAGATATGCGCCACGTCGATGCCGGAGAGCTCGGCGCCCAGCTTCTCCTTGGCAACCGCACGGATAGCCTTACCGGTGTCGGTTAAGCTCAGGATGAGCCACAGGACCGCCGCTATGACGAGCACGACGCCGAAGGCGATGACGCGCGGCACCGCAAGAAAAGCAATGCCGAGGTCGACGACGTTGAACGCATAGTCAAGGTTGAGTGTGCGTGTATCGGCACCGAAGGCATAGAGCAGCGCGTTCTCGATCACCACTGCGAGCCCGAGTGTCACCAGCAGAATGTTGCGGTCCTCCCCATGCCCGGCGGGACCGATGACGAAGCGCTGCAGGCAGTAGCCTAGCCCGAAGAACAGCGGCGTGAGCACAAGGGCCGCGAGGTAGGGATCGAGCCCGAGGAGCCGGTGCGCGAAGAACGCCGCAAACATGGCAGCGGTGAGCAGCGCGCCATGCGCGAAATTGATGATGTGCAGGACGCCGTAGATCAGCGTCAGCCCGAGCGCGATCAGCCCATACACCGCGCCGGTCAACAGCCCGTTGAGGACGGCGGGAACGAGGATGATCGGCGACAGCATGCGGCGACCGAAAGGGCGACGGCGGATCCGTCGCCGTCTTTATAGCCGCTCAGGCACGTGGCATGGGGAAGACCGGCTGCGCCGTGGCAACCGTCTGCGGGAAGATGACCTGGATGTCGTTTCCGAGCACCTGCGTGTTGACCGGCGCGGCGCCCTGGTTTTGGCCGTTGACGAATTTGGTTTGCCCGTAGGGCATCACGTGGCCCGAGAATGTGGAGCTTTCTAATGCCGAGATGATCTTGGCACGCTCCGCGCTCCCAGCACGCTCCAGGGCGTCAGCGACGAGCAGGACGCACGAGTAATTCATGAACACTTCATAGGTGTAGAACTCCCCCCTATCCTCAATCTTCTTCTTGAGCGCCAGCGCCTTCGGATTGCGCGGGTCGAACCAGTGATTGCAGTCCATGATGTATTGCGCGGCTTCAGGGAATTCTTTGACGAACTTGTAGGAGGATGCCGCGCCGCCGAGGACCGAGTAGATGCCTTTTGGGCGCACGCGCTGCTGCTGCATCGTGCGGGCGAGCAGCACGTATTCATTGTAATAGTTCGCCGGAATCACGAGATCCGGATTTTGCGCCCTTATTTTCAGCACCACGTTGTTGAAATCGCGAGTCGGCGTCGGATGTGGAATGGTCTCAAGGACCTGGAAGCCGCGCTCGGGCAGTTGCGCGTTGAGCAGCTTGGCAAGCCCGGACCCGAACAAGGAGTCCTCGTGCACGATCATCACTGTCTTCGCCGGATTTCCGGCCTGGTCGTTGATGGTGACGAGGTTGTCGAGCGCCGTCTTCGCAATTACTCCGAAGCCCGGCCCGAACCGGAATGTGTTCTTAAGGCCGCGCGTGACGATATTGTCGGCAACACCGACGTCCACCACGTAGGGCAGGTCGTAGCGGGCGGCGGTCTGACTGGCGGTGAGGCAGATTGAGCTGGCGTAGCCGCCGACGATGGCCGCCACACCCGCTGAGTTCATCTTCTCGACCTCGGCATTGCCGCCTTCCGGCGTCGACTGTGCGTCGCCGAGCACGGCCTCGATCTTGGCGCCGCCCAGCGCCTTGATGCCGCCTGCCGCGGTGATCTCCTCGATCGCGATCGTCGCACCGAGCCGGCCCTGCTGGCCGGAATAGGACAGAGCGCCAGAAACCGGGTGCAGTACGCCAAGTTTTACCGGAGAGCCCTGCGCGCGGAGGAGTGCCGGCGCGTTGATGAGACCCGTCGCCGCCGCGGCAGCGCCCACCGCCGTCGTCTGCACCAGCTTGCGGCGCGTGACCTGTGCTGACCAATGCGACATTGGAACCCTCCATGTGACATCCGCGCTAACAGACTAACATTGCCGGGCCATTCCTTCTATATTGCGCCTAGTGCGTTGCGGCATTTAATCCGTGTCGATCCGCATGAACGACCCTCTAACCCTGTTCGACAAGCTGTGGGCGACCCACGAAATCGTGCGGCGTGACGACGGCGAGGCGTTGTTGTGGGTGGACCGCCATTACGTGCATGAGGGGTCCTTCAATGCCTTCAGCCAGCTCAAGGCCCGCGGCGCGCGGGTCGCCGAGCCGGGTCTCACCTTCGGTATCGCCGACCACTATGTCCCGACGCGCGGCTCTCGGCGCGTCATCGACAATCCCGACATCGCGCGCATGGTGCGCACGCTCGAGGAAAACACGGCCGAGCATGGCATAACCCTGTTCGGGGTCGACGATCCCCGCCAAGGAATCGTGCACGTGGTTGGACCCGAGCAGGGCCTTACTCTGCCCGGCCTGCTGATCGTGTGTGGCGACAGCCACACCTCAACCCATGGCGCGTTGGGCGCCTATGCCTTCGGCATCGGCGCCTCCGAGGTCGCCCATGTGCTGATGACGCAGACGCTGTGGCAGCGCAAGCCGAAGCGCATGCGCATCACCATCAGCGGACGCCTTTTTCCCGGCATTGCAGCCAAGGACATGGTGCTTGCCATCATCGCAAGCATTGGCGCCGACGGCGCGACCGGTCATGCCATCGAGTTCGCCGGCCCCGCCATCCGTGCACTGTCCATGGAGGGACGGCTCACGCTGTGCAACATGTCGATCGAGGCCGGCGCGCGCAGCGGCATGATTACGCCTGACGAAACGACCTTCGAATATGTGAAAGGCCGGCCTTATTCGCCCAAGGGCACGGCATTCGAGCGAGCCGTCGAGGCCTGGTCGGCGCTCACCACGGACGACGGAGCGGAATTCGACCGCGAGGTCGAGCTTAACGCCCCTGACATTGCGCCGATCGTCACCTGGGGCACGAGCCCCCAGGATGCGCTGCCGATCGACGCCAACGTACCGGACCCTGCGCGCGAGCCGGACGCGGCGCGCGCGAAGTACTTGCGCGAGGCACTCGAATATATGGGGCTTAGGCCCGGCACGAAGCTCACCAATATTGCGATCGACCGCATCTTCATCGGCTCGTGCACCAATGCGCGCATCGAGGACCTGCGCGCGGCAGCCGCCGTCCTGGCAGGTCGGGTGAGCAAGGTTCCCGGGCTGGTGTCGCCTGGCTCTTCCCGCGTCAAGCGCCAGGCCGAGGAGGAAGGACTCGACCGCATCTTCCGTGACGCAGGCCTCGAATGGGGCGAATCCGGCTGCTCCATGTGCGTCGGGATCAACGGCGATGTGGTGCCGCCCGGGGAACGCTGCGCGTCAACCACCAATCGCAATTTCCGCGGTCGACAAGGACCGGGCGCGCGCACCCATTTGATGTCTCCGGCCATGGTCGCCGCGGCGGCGGCAACAGGAACATTGACCGACGTCCGGCCGCTGCTCGCCGGGCGCAAGGCGTGAGGCGCGCATGGACAAGTTCGTCCGACTCACTGGGATTGCCTTCCCGCTCGACATCGCCAATCTCAACACCGATCAGCTCCTACCGGCGCGCTTTCTGAAGGTGCCGCGTTCCGCCGGCCTCGGCGCGGTGCTGCTACACGATCTGCGCTTCGATGCCGAACGGCGCGAGCGGCCGGATTTTCCGCTCAACCGGCCGGCCTGGCGCGATGCCAAGATCATCGTGGGCGCGCGCAACTTCGGCTGCGGCTCCTCGCGCGAGGCAGCGGTCTACGCGCTCTACGACTACGGCATTCGCTGCGTGATCGCGCCGTCCTTCGGCGACATCTTTGCGGGCAACGCGGTGCAGAACGGATTGTTGACCGCGATCGTCTCAGACGACGAGGCGGCCGCGCTCATGCGCCTCCTCGGCGAGCAGCCGCCGCGGCGCCTGACTGTTGATCTCGAGCAGCAGACGATCCAATGCGGCGATCAAACCCTCCGCTTCGCGATCGATCCGGTCCGCCGCACGCGCCTGCTCAACGGCTGGGACAATATCGCCTTGACGGAGAGCTACACGGACAAGATCTCCGCGTTCAAGACGGCCGATCGCGCACGGCGGCCCTGGGCCACACCAGCGCCTGAATAGTGCATCGCGTCCACACCTCGTTGGTCGGACCGCTCAAGCCGCCTCGATGAAGCGATGGCGCTCGTAGAGGAATTCCAGCACACGCTGGCGGCACTTGAGGTAAGTGGGACTCGACGCCACCTCGAGGCGGCGGCGCGGACGAGAGAGCGGCACGTCCATCACCTCGCCGATCCGCGCGGCCGGACCATTGGTCATCATCACGATGCGGTCGGACAGCAACACCGCCTCGTCGACATCGTGCGTGATCATGAGCACGGTGTTGCGCAGCTTCTCATGAATCGCCATGACCGAGTCCTGCAGGTGCGCGCGCGTGAGCGCATCGAGCGCGCCGAACGGCTCGTCGAGCAGCAGCACCTTCGGCTCCATGGCGAGCGCGCGGGCAAGCCCCACGCGCTGCTTCATGCCGCCGGAAATTTCCGCCGGCCGCTTGTCCTTGGCGTGCGCCATCTGCACCAGCTCGAGATTGTGCATGGTCCAGGCACGCCGCTCGGCGCGCGACTTGGTGGCCGAGAGCACCTTGTCGACCGCGAGCCGGACATTGTCGTAGACGGTGAGCCACGGCAGCAGCGAGTGGTTCTGGAACACAACCGCGCGGTCGGGACCGGGCTCATCGACCTCGCGCCCCTCCAGCAGCACGCCGCCGATGGTCGCGCGCGTGAGCCCGGCGACGATGTTGAGCAAGGTCGTCTTGCCGCAACCGGAATGGCCGATGATCGAGACGAACTCGCCCTTGTCGATGCCGAGCGTGATCTCCTTGAGCACCTCGCTCTCGAGCGCGCCGCGGCTAAAGGTCTTATCGATGTGATCGAGCTTGAGATAAGCGGTCATTGGCGCTCGCTTTCAGTTGGCGGCGGTGCCGTGGGTGACGAACGTGGCGATGGCGGCGACGATGCGATCGAGTACGAAGCCGATCAGCCCGACATAGACCAGCGCCAGAATGATCTCGCTGATATGCGAGGAGTTCCACGCGTCCCAGATGAAGAAGCCGATGCCGACGCCGCCGATCAGCATCTCTGCCGCGACGATGGCGAGCCAGGAGAGCCCGATGCCGATGCGCAGTCCGGTGAAGATGTAGGGCGCCGCCGACGGCACCATGATCTTCCAGAAGAACTCGAAGTGATTGAGGCGAAGGACCCGCGCCACGTTGCGGTAATCCTGCGGAATGTTGCGGATTCCGACCGCGGTATTGATGATGATCGGCCAAATCGCGGTGATGAAGATGACGAAGATCGCCGAGGGTTGGCCATTGCGAAACGCGGCGAGCGAGAGCGGCAGCCAGGCGAGCGGCGGGACCGTGCGCAGCACCTGAAAAATCGGATCGAGCCCGCGCATGGCCCAGGTCGATTGTCCCACCAGCGTGCCGAGCGCGACACCGACGAGCGAGGCGAGCGCATAGCCGGACGCCACCCGTTGCAGGCTGGCGGACAGGTGCCAGAACAGTCCCTTGTCGAGCCCCCCGCGATCGAAAAACGGATCGACGATCAGCTCCCAGGTGTCGTTGAGCACGCGCGACGGCGGCGGCAGGGTCGAGCCGGCGCGCCGACAGAGCAATTCCCAAATCAGCAAGGTGAGCGCGATGACGACGATCGGCGGCACGACGCGGCTGGCGAGAGCGCGCGCGCGGGCCGCAAGGCGCGTCGCAAGCGCCTGCCGTTTCGGCTCGAGCGGCACAATCTTGGCGCTTCCCACCGGCATGATGGTCGGTGGTTCGGCCTTCACCAGCGGCATGTTCATCGCGAAGATCTCCCGGTCCGCGACATGGCAAATGCGCGTCAGCCGACTTCGGCGCGCTTGATCGCCAGGCTCTTCAGGTACGCGCGTGGATTTTCGGGATCGAAGACCTTACCGTCGAAGAACGTCTCCTTGCCGCGCGAGGTCGATTTCGGAATCTGCTCGGCCGGCACGCCCAGCTCCTTGGCGGTCTCGCGCCAAAGATCCTCCCGGTTCACCTTGCCGATCAACGCCTTGGCGTCGACGTCCGGCTCGAACTTGCCCCAGCGGATGTCCTCGGTGATGAACCACAGCTCGTGGCTCTGGAACGGGTAGGACGCGAAGTCGCGCCAGTACTTCATGATATGCGGGCTGTTCTCGACCACCTTGCCCGGAATGCCGTAGTCGAACGTGCCCTTGGTGCGGTCGAGGATGTCCCCCACCGGCGCGTTGATCCACTGGCGTTTGGCCATGATCGTCGCGAGCTCGTCTTGATTCTCCGGCTTGTCGCACCATTGCTGCGCCTCCATCACGGCCATCAGCAGCGCCTTGGCGGCGTTGGGGTGTTTGTCGACCCATGCCGCGCGCATGCCGAGCGACTTTTCCGGATGCTTGTTCCACAGCTCGCCGGTGGTGATGGCGGTGTAGCCGATGTTCTGGTGGATGAGCTGCAGATTCCACGGCTCGCACACGCAGAAGCAATCCATCGTCCCGACCTTCATGTTCGCCACCATTTGCGGCGGCGGCACCGTGATGGTCTCAATGTCCTTGTCGGGATCGATGCCGCCGGCGGCGAGCCAATAGCGGATCCACAGATCGTGGGTGCCGCCGGGGAAGGTGTTCGCGGCTTTCACCGGCTTGCCCGCGGCTTTCTTTTTCTCGAGCGCCTCCTTGAACGGTTTGGTGTCCAGCCCGATCCGCAGGTCGGCGTATTCCTTCGCCACCGAGATGCATTGGCTGTCGAGATTGAGCCGCGCGAGGATGTACATCGGCGTCGGCACGTTGTTCTGCGTCACCTTACCGGCCGAGATGAGGTACGGCATCGGCGTGAGGATGTGCGCGCCGTCGATGCCGTTGCCTTCGGAACCGAGCACGAGGTTGTCGCGGGTTGCGCCCCAGGAGGCCTGTTTCTGCACTTCCACGCCGGGCATGCCGTGCTTGGCGAAGAAGCCTTTATCTTTGGCGACGAACAGCGGACCCGCATCGGTGAGCGCGATGAAACCGAGATTGGCTTTGGTCACCTCGGGGCCGGCTGCTTGGGCGATGTGCACGCCGGCAGGAAAATTCGCCTTCAGCGCGCCGATGAGCGCGGCCGTGCCGGCGGTGGTTTTCAGGAAAGCGCGACGGCTTACGCCGCGGCGGAGCCGCGTTGCGATGGCTGTGGTCGTCATCTGAGTTGGGAGTCCTCTCAACGCTGTCTCTCGCCCTTGTCGACGCCTGTGTTCGTCCCGGTGAACCAAACGACGAACGCCGCCCTCGGCGCTTGAAAGCGCCTCTCTCAGGGCGGCGGCGTTGCCTCTCCAATCCGCGACGAAACGGGGGGCGCCATCAGCGGCAATGGCGCCTCGCCTGCTTTACAAGCTTCGTGCCAAAGCGCGAGGGTGAAACAAAGTCTCGACGGATCAGTCGGTTAGATCCTTGGAGGCGAGGGGCCGAGGACCCTTGCGAGTCCCGGGTCTGCCTTCCGAAGAACATCTCTGCAAAAAATTTGTGCAACGCAAAATCCGGTCATTTCAACAGTCCCGCGGCGGTAACCACCGACTGCGCCACCTCGGCGATCTTCTTGTTCTCGTTCATCGCGGTCTTGCGCAACAGGCCATAGGCGGCGTCTTCGGTGAGATTCTTCGCGGTCATGAGAATCCCCTTGGCGCGGTCGATGACCTTGCGCTCCTCGAGCGCGGTGCGCGCGCGCTCGAGCTCGTCGCGCAGACGGGCGAACGAATTGAAGCGTGAGATGCAGAGATCGAGGATGTTCTTGATGCGCTCCTTGCGCAGGCCGCCGACGACGTAGGCGGAGACGCCGGCATCGACCGCGGCCTCGATCGAGGCTTTGTCGCTCTCGTCCACGAACATGGCGATCGGCCGCTTCACGGCGCGGCTCACCTCAAACATCTGCTCGAGCACCTCGCGGCGCGGCTTCTCGAGATCGATCAGGATG
>Ga0137367_10001552_pt1 | contig 18120 bp, 17 predicted proteins | sample SagtaG_14_FD_104939 | JGI IMG/M metagenome (GOLD analysis project Ga0137367, IMG submission 104939) | Vadose zone soil microbial communities from Sagehorn Ranch, Mendocino, California, USA - Sage1_L_80_16 metaG | ecosystem: Environmental > Terrestrial > Soil > Vadose zone | place: USA... | reverse complement strand
CATGCTTTACGCGCGTAAAACGCTCTTCCTGCGCCGCCGCGATTATCTCCCCGTCAATAACCAGACATGCCGCAGAGTCATGGTAATAGGCGGAGATTCCAAGAATACTTGCCATAAAACCTTCCTCCCCACGTTGACTAAGCTGTATGTTCCGACTTAGAAAAGTGTGTAAATGAATGGCGCCAGCGCGGAACTACCCACGACCGCCAGAAGGACGCCGATCGTCACCAGGACGATGACGATAGGGGCGAGCCAATATTTTTTATTGTTCCTCATGTATTGCCAGATTTCGCTGAAGACTCTCGTTCTCGACATTTGCGTTACCTCCTTAATACATTTTCTCGAAGTGATGAGGATCTTTTTGCCGCGCGTTGTACGGGACCCAATACGAGGCAGCGGAAGGAGCGCGCCGCCGCAATGGATCCCAGCCGAATAACCTCTTGATCACGCCGATTGGCATGACTACTAGAAAAAAGATAATTCCAAGGATGATCGGGGTTGTGATTAAAGACAGCCACTTGGCCAGCGCCATCCACCAGCGGTTGGGTAAGACGAGCGCTTTCGGGAAGAAGAGCCCGAGAATGGCGAGCGCCGAACCGGCTCCCATGAGACTGGACGCGACCGATTCCGAATGACCCCGGTAAAGGCGCCAGCCCCCGATCAAGATCGCCATCAGCCCGACGAGTAACCCGAACTCGCGCTCCGCTCGAAAAGAAGTTGTTGAAGTTTTTTGTTGTGACCACATGGTTGTAATACCTCCGGCGCGCAAGAGAAGGCGCCAGTAGTCATATCTGCGTATTAAAGAGAGTCTTTAAGCGGCAAAGCCAACTGCCACCTCCTTCGGCTTGCTCCGCTGATTGACAAACTCCGCGATCCTTCTGGCAGAGCGAAAATTGTCGATCTCGACCTCATCGAAGGAGATGTGAACGTCAAACTGCTCTTCCAGGCTGGACATCAATTCCACCAATGTCAGCGAGTCGAGCAGACCTGATTCCATTAAATCAGTGTCCGCGGATGGAACTTCTACGTGCACACTTTCTGAAAGCAGATGGATAATTCGATCGGTTGAAACATCGCTTAAAACCATTACATAAACTCCTCATATGTTTCTCAAAGGTTGCGGAACGCCGCCGCTAGCGCGGCGATCATGACTGTAGGCGAACATATTCAAACCCCGGTTATGGGCGAACAAATTCAACATTTCCACTCCAATCTGTCTCCCGGCTTCAACACCTCAGCGGCATTGGCGGATTGCCCATTGACCGTCAACCGGCCGACTTCGACCCATTCATCGGCGCCGGCCACCCAGACCTGCCCGCCGTCGGACCGGCCAATCGTCCCCGGCGCCGCGTCACATGGCCGCCCTGTGAGGACGACCTTTAGGAAGGCGACCTCCCGATCTCCCGACCTCGAACGTGGGTTTCGCCACGGCGACGGAAAAGGAGAGTAATCGGCTGCCCGCACGAAGTTGAAAATCTCGCGGGCCGGTCTCGACCATGCCAGCCAACCGTCCTCCGGCGTTCCTTTGCCGAAGTACTCCCGGCGGTTTATGTCCTGCTCGATGGCGGGGATCGCATGTGGGTTCTCCGCCGCCGTCTCCAGCAATTTTCTGATCAACTCCATCCCGTACTTGACGCAATTCGCGCTTACCGAGAATCCAGTGTCCGACTCTTCAATGTCGAACAAGGTCTGGTAAGCGATTGTCCCGGTGTCAATCCCCGCCAGCATCCGATGCAATGTCACGCCGTGACTACGCTCTCCCCGGTAAATCGCCCAACTCGGCGCATTCAATCCCGCGTAGCGCGGCAGCGGGCCGGGATGCAGATTGAAGCTCCCCCAACGCGGCGCCGCGACAATTTCCGGCTTGATGACGAACAGTGAATGGACATTGAGCAACAGCTCCACCTCTTCGGCGCGGATCACTTCGGCGAACGCCGGGTCTTTCACCGATTCGGCCGGCCACGTCAGGCAGCCCAATTTTTCCGCGAGCCGCCACACAGTCATTCCGCCGGTCGACTTGCGCGTGGGCGAGGCCATCACTCCGACCAGACGATGATTGCTATTTGCCAAGAGCTTCAGTGTTTGAGCGCCGGCGGATTCCTCGCCGACTAGCAATACGTTCATGGCAATCTACCCCCCATCCTGTTGAAACCGCTCTCGGAGCGCCTTGCGATCAATCTTTCCGTTCGCGTTCTTCGGCAGGAAATCGAACCGCGACCAGCGTGCGGGCATCATGTAATTCGGCAAGACCTTGCTCATCTCCGTGCGCAGCCTGGCCGGCGGAGCGTCGACGTCTTTCAGCGGGACGAAGGCGCAGCAAATCGCGACGCCTTCAAAGCCGCCGGTGTTGATCGCGACAATCGCGCATTCTTCGGTCAGGTGGAGGGCGTTCAGCGCAGTCTCGATTTCCCCCAGCTCAATGCGGTAACCGCGACTTTTGATTTGCGAATCGGCGCGCCCGAGGTAGTAGAACAAGCCGTCCTCGCCCACCTTCGCCAGGTCGCCAGTCTTGTAGATTCGATCATTCTGGTCGGGGCTTCCCGGTCGCGTGATGAAGACGGCGTCGGTCTTCTCCGGGTCTTGCCAATAGCCCGGACTCAAACCCACGCCGCTGATGTAAAGATCGCCGATCTCGCCCGCCGGAACAGGCTTCAATTCTTCATCGAGCGCCATGAGTCCTTCTCCGTCGCAGGGGGCGCCGATCGGAATCTCGGCCCGCTCGTCATCAGGGCATTGCGGCAGGGTGTAGTAACTGCTGGCGATGGTGGCCTCGGTCGGGCCGTAGAGATTGGTGAACTTCACGCGCGGTAGCCTCCGCATCCAGTAGATCAACGGCGGTGTGGGAAAGACTTCGCCGCACCACAACAATCGTTCGAGTGTCGGGAAGTCATCCTGCTTTACGACATCAGCCTTCGCCATGAAGTTCAAGACCGAAGGCACTGAGAACCATTGCGTCAACTCAGAAGCGCGAATGAACTCGGCCAGCTTTCGTGGCAGCAGATTCAATTCAGTCGGAACGATGTGCAGTTGCGCCCCCGACCCTAGAGTCCCGTAGATGTCGAAGGTCGAAAGATCGAAATGGAGCGGCGGGTGGCTCGAAATTCTGTCAGACGGCTTCGCGCCGAAATACTTCACCGCCCAGGTGATGAAATGAATGACGTTGGCATGAGTGATGATGACGCCCTTCGGCGCGCCCGTCGAGCCGGAAGTGAAGAGGATGTGCGCGGCGTCGCCGCTAGTGTTTTGGTAATCGAGTGGCTCGCTCGAATAACTCCCGAGGTCTTCGCGCGAAAATCGGGCTTTGAAGTTGTTCCCTTCGACGCCGCCCCCTCCCATCCAGCCGACGGCCGTTCCGTCCCGGCGCGACTTATCCGCCATCAACTCATCGAGCAAGGGCGTCACGGCCCCGCCGGCGACGACGAAACGAGGGGCGCAGGCGTCAATGATCTTCTCCAGTCTGGGCGCCGGGCTGGAAGTGTCGAGCGGCACATAGACGCAATCGGCCTTCAGAATGCCGAGAATGGTGATGATCGCCGCGGGAGTTTTGGGGATCAGAAAGCCGACACGATCACCTCGCTTGCATCCGGCTTCTTTGAGTAAATGAGCCAGACGGTTCGATGTCTCTTCCAACTCGCCGTAGCTCAACCGCTCCTGCCGGTAAACAATCGCGGTCTGTTCAGGGCGCCGCTCCGCCTGTCCGGTCACCATATGCTGTAACAACGAGCCCATCACACTACCTCCTTTACCGCTACTTGTTCGATCGCCCGCTTGAAGACGACGCCCGTGTGATACAACTCTTCCTCATTCGGCGGTATGTCCAGAATGAAAGTAGTGAATCCGAGAGCGATGTAACGGGCTATCTCAGTAGCTACTTTGGAGTAGTTTCCGACCAGGTATGGGCAGAAGGTTTTGTAGTGCTGGAAAGGGATCAGCCAGTATGGATTGTTTTCCGGAGTGGCGCCGAGCTCGGAGAGCTGCTTGTGCCAGACGGAATCAGAGGTTTTCATCGCCAGTTGGTGAGCCAGTTCTCCTTTGCGGTCGACGGGAAAGCGCTCGTAAGCCACGCTCCAGGCTTCATTTTCATCTTCACGGGCGATAACCCCGACTCGCACGCCGGAATCAATCGTCTCATCGGGAGGCTCGTTCTCGTACTCTCCTGGCGGTTTGGGGTATTTGACCGCAACCGCTCCCATCGCTTTGGCGGCCGCCAATCCGGCTTCTGACGAACCCGAAACGAAGACGCCGGGGAAAAGCCCCGGCGGCAGAGGCGGCGTCATCCTCAGTTTGTCCACTTTGTAAAATTCGCCCTCGAAACTGATTCCGGTCTCGGCGCCCAGAAGTTGTTTGATGATCTGGACGTACTCGATCATCCTTTCGTACCTGCGGTCATGCGGCGCCGGGTCATTGAGCTGATTCAGATCGTTCTTGAACCCGCCTGCTACCATGTTTAGATAAATTCGGCGGTCGTAGAGAAACCCGTAAGATGACACCATCTTGGCGACCGTGTAAGGATGCATGTAAACAGGCTGTACGGCGACCAGCGGACACAGTTCGGTAGTGTTCTCGATGACTAACTGGGAAACCAGCCAGGCGTCAATTAACGAGTTATCCGTGTATACTAAGACGCCTCTGCACCCGTACTGCTCGCTCCAGCGCGCCACGTCGGCGACATTTTTGAGATAATCTTCTTTTGGCATCTGACTCGATTGCGGACAGGTGGAAAAGACCTCAATTCCGATCTTTGATATGTGATTCCGGTTACTCCCGACGGCGGTGTGCGAATGCATATCTCGTACCTCCTCAGAAAAATGTACCGTAGGTTGTCCAACCTGCGGAGGCTTGATTATTGAAGCCTTTAGTTGAAATCAAGCGGCTTGGTTGTGAAGCCCTCCGCCGCCTTGGACAACCTACGGTACATGGCGCGCCGCGATTTTCATCCTTCAGGGCGTCACAATGCGACCTGAAGCGTTCCCATGAATGGCGAAGCTCAATAGCGCAGCGAAGGATCAATGCGCCTTGACCCGAAATTGGTACTTTTCGCAACCCTTGCTGCTGCGGATGATGTGCTTGCCGAAAATTCTCAAGACGTAAACTTTGCCGAAGTCCTTGTACCCCATCCTGTAAACCGACTTCAGCGAGCTGTAGTTATTCGATTCGACGTAAGAAACCAGCCCTTTGAATCCTTTGCCTAAGTACTCCTCCAGAGCCCGGGTCATGCCGATCGCATGAAGACGTTGTCCGCGATACCGGTCGTGCGTGTACCCGCTATACATGTAAACGTATTCGCTGCTGAAGTGTAATCGTAAATCCTCTCCCCCATTTTTAGCCGGCCCGAAAGCGATCTCAGTAGGCTTGCTGGAATACCAGCCGTAGCTGGCCAGCGTTGGACCGTCCAGAATTCCATAACATTCGTCGCCTTTCTTCAATGCCCTCCACACGAACTCTTCCGAAAGCTCGTATTCTTTATTTTCAGTAAATGCAAGAAGCGTGTCCCGGCCGAGGAACGTAAACTGATATCCGTTATTACTTCCCAAGTAATGTGGGTCCACCGAGTCAATTATCATGCACCTCAATACTTTGAAGAACAGGAAACGATTTATCACCCTGAAGGTTATGTCATAAAGTGTCTTGATCACGCCGAAATTCTTAACGTCTTGTCGAATAAGATTCCAGATCGGATTATGATTTATTGCCATGTTATCTCCCTCCTTCTCGAGATTGACTGGATTTTGTGGCGTCGACTCTGCGTAAGTTCGATGTTAGTGAGGGCATCGGCGGGCTGATGATTTTCTTGATCTACCGCCATGGCCATTGTCTGAGATGAATATGAAGTCGGGGAGGCGCTCGAAGACATGCGAAGTCGCGTCATTCCCCCTCTACGCTGAGAAATAACGTTCATTCTCGGACTTTCACCTTCTCCCTTGCGCCGCTGATCGCGGCGTCGCGCGCGTCAAGGTCACAGCCAATATCCTTGTGATCGGTCCCCGCGTTTTTGTACGGGCTCGCGGGGGCCAGACGATAGTCGCCGGCAGCGCGGTTTACAAAAATCACTTGATCGAACGAGGGCGGGAAGAAGTTATCCGGCGGGTAATCGGCGCTCGGCCCTCCCACCATTACATTCTTCCTGAACACCGAGCCGGAAAAGTAAGTGTCAATCGTTCCATTACCTGTTCCGGCGCCGTCGCCTTTGACCCCGTATTCATTGTGTGGAAATAGATTGTTACGAAAGACCAGGTTTTGATTTGGTTTGATACCGACCGTAACGACACTGCCGGTGTGAAATACGGAATTATTCTCGATGGTGAGATCGTGCGGGCCCCGATTAATCTGAAACGCTATCCCGCCGCCGTTCCAGCGTTTGCCGTCTATGTCTTCGAGCAGGTTGTTGGCGATTCTGAATCTCCGACTCGCCATACTCGGAGCGTTGTTGTCGCTGCCGTGCATATTGAAACCCGACGCCGAGTGACGCACGATGTTATTTGTAAAGGTCACGTCCTGAACCACAGACCAGGGGGCTTTCCCATCCTGGTTGCGGACGGTGAAGAGGATCGCGAACCCGTTCTGCGCCATCGTCCAGTTATTCTCGAAGATGTTGCCGTCAACCAGCGCACGCTGCGCGTTCTTCAGCTCGAAGAGGTTCTTGACCGACCAGGACGTCCCGGCGTAGCTCGGATCGCCGATCCTCCACGTGAGTGGCTTGAAGCAATGGTTGCGGCGGAACTCGATGTCAGACGGAACGAGGTTGGGGATCGTCGGATCAGCGCCGCCGAGCATGAAATTCTCGCCCGCGCCTTCGAGATAATTGTTGACGATCTTAAAGGGACCGGCGCCATTCCATCCGCCGATGGCCTGGGAATCGGCGCCCCTCTCGTGGCAGTCAGAGATGTGAGAGTCAATGACGGCGGTCGAGGCGCTGTTGAGCGTTATGCCGCGCCTCAGAGTGGCTGAAGGGCTGCCATGGATATAGACCCTGTCAAATACCAGGTCGTGCGGCATTTGGGCCAGAGAGGTTTCTTTGGCGCCGAGCGTGACTAGGCTAAAGACTTGCGGGACGCCTGTTGCAAGGGCGAATTCCAGTCCGATAAAACGGTAGTGATGAGCGCCGCTGAGAGCTTCCAATGCGGCTCCGCTGTTCGGGGTAACGATCTTGGGGAGCGCGCCGGCGAAGGGTGGCGTAATGCGCTCGCCGGGTTGGGGGAGACCGCCATCCGGAGCCGAACTGCGAATGACGATCCATCCGGAACCGGATTTGGCGGGAAGAGTGAAATTGCCCGTGTAAGTGGCGCCAGCCTTAAGCGTAATGATATCGCCTGGCTGCGCCTGATTAATCGCCGCCTGAAAATCGCCGCCTGCGGGCACGGGGATGGTTCGCCCGGTGGGCGGGTTATAGTTCGTATCGATAAAGACGCGCGGGAGTTCCGGCTCGGGTCCTGCGATTCCGAGCGCCGGCATTGTGCGTTTTGCCATACTCTCGATCTCCGCCTCGGTAAGGGCGCCTCCCATCGGCGTTCGCATGGCGCCGCAGTTCGCCATCACCAGGACCGAAGTCAGAAACCCGGTGTAGATTGTCAGAGTTCTTCTTCTGAAAGTCGTCATGCTACTTCTCCGTGTTAGATCCTTTAATTACTCGATCAGCGGTCGCCGATCCTACAAATGCGCCCGCCGCGATCTGAAAGTATCTTTCTCGAGTGAGTTTCAGTTGAATCCATCCACCCAGGATTTTCTCAACCTCAGATAGTAATCACCGCCCAACGTCTTGATGATTTTCTTGATCTCCCACCACAGCCATTGTCTGAAGCGCGGCGCGAACTGACCTGAAGCCATTCCGGCGGCGACAGCGGGCGTCATCCAACGTTGGATCGCGTAGCGCCCGATCACCAGGCAGTTCTCTACCTGGGCGCATCTGGTCGTCGGCTCTGAAGTGAAAAGAGCCTCGATCCTTGTGTCAGCGGCGGCTTCAGCTACCTGGCGCGAATACTGCCCGCCGGGCACAGAAGCGATGCGAACTCGCTCGCCCAGCAAGTCTGAAAGCACGTTCACGCTCTCCTCCCATTCGCGCTTCAGTTCAGCCCGAGGGCGGGCGGCAAAGCGCAGCGGGTGTGAGCACGAGTGTGAGCCGATGATGTGCCCGCGACGATGCAGGTCGCGGATTTGCTCACGGCTCATAAAAGCCGTCGCGCCGATGTAATCGGTCGTGATGAAGAAGTGAGCGCGCCAGCCGAACATCTCCAGCCGGTCGGCGATCGAGTTGTATGAGCTTAAGCCTCCGTCGTCGAACGTTATCATCCAGGGCCTGGCCGGGGTGGTTTTATCCGCCATCAAATCGGTTACGAGGATCGGCCTGTCGGAAACGACCTTGCTGATCGCCGCGAGGTGTCGATCGAACTGATCAGGCTCCAGTTTGTAGAGGGCCGCGTCGGCGCCCGCGAAACCGCTCGTCTGATGCGTCGCGAGTTCGACAACGTCGTGATACCCCAATGAAATTACCCTCTTCTTTTCAGACCCGCTTCCCACCGTCAAGATCCGTTATGTATTAACTGGGCGATTCGCGCATCCCTGATGGTTTGCGCCAGCGATTCTTCAAACCGATCTGTGACCACCGACCAATCGTAACGCGCGGCTTTCTCGCCCGCCGCCGCTTCGAGGATCATCCTTCTGGGATGATCGCGCAGCATTTCGATGACGGAATCGGCGAAGGATTGCGGATCATCGGCCAGCAGAATGTCTCGGTCATGAGTGACATCCAGTCCTTCTGCGCCGATGGTGGTTGAGACGACGGCTTTTCGCATCGCCATCGCCTCGTAAATCTTGAGCCGAGTGCCGCCGCCGATGCGCAGCGGCACGACAAAGACGGCCGTCTGGCGCAGGTGATCGGTTACCGACTCGACGCGTCCTGTCACCTCGATGTCGTCGGAAGCGAGTTGTTTGACACGCGGATCCGGGTTGCGCCCGACGATGCGGAACCGCGCTTCGGGCGCCGCGCTTTTCACCCGCGGCCATATTTCGCGGCAGAAGTAAGTGACGCCGTCGACATTCGCTTCCCAGTCCATCGAACCGAGAAACATCACGACTGGTTCGGTCGCGCTCTCTCCCGTGGCGGCTTGGTATTGCCGCAAATCGACTCCAGTCGGCACGACGCTAATTCGCGCTTGATCGGTCATCGCCTTCATCCGCTCGCGGTCGTGTTCCGAAACCGCGATCACATGGTCGAATCGGGCGACGGCGGCGCGTTCGTAACGGAGCATCTTGGCGGCCTCCAGTTTGAACGTGATTCGCTTGATCGGATTCGCCTCGTGTTCCGCGTGTCGCCGCCAGAGAATTGATTCGACGTTGTGTTGAAAAAGCGCGACCGGCGTGGCGCTCTTCCATGGGAAATTGAGAGTGGACCCGAGGAAATCGCAAACTGCGACGTCGAAGCGGCCTTCATTCAGCCACCGGGAGAGCAAACGCTGCGCTTCGCGCGACAGGAACTTGGTGACTCCAAAGGGCGCGCGCAACGGCAGCCGGCGCAAATAGAGGAGGTTGCGCTCCAAGGTTGTCGCGTCGCGCGTGGCCGTGTAAATCACCTTGGTCCCCGGCAGATGTTCACAGATCTCGCGCTCATAGGCCTCATCGCGTCGCCCGCCGTAGTAGGACAGAAAGGTGACTTCGTGACGTCCGGCGAGTCTCCGCAGAATGTTGTAAGAGCGAATCTTGCCGCCGGTATCAACCGGAACCAGCTTGCCCGTTTTGACCCACAGGATTTTCATCGCCTTTTCACTATGCCGGTTTTCAGGTGTATGAAGACTGTTAGCCACCGCAGGGCACAGAGAGCACAGAGGCGCCTCACTATTTCTCTGTGTTCTCTGTGCCCTGCGGTGGCTATTCATTCATGTGAAAACCGTTCTAAACTCCCGTTGAACTGGTCCTTGCTTTGAAGGCCCTTGAAGGCTGCGCGTCGACGCTCGATGTTTCGCCGTCGAAAAAGCGCCGCTGCCAGATTTCAAAATTGACGAGCATCCACAAACGCTCCGCGTGGTTCTCGCCTGCCATGTGTCGATCTACGAGTTCGCGCACGTATGACGGATTAAAGACGCCACGCTCCGACGCGCGCTCACTCAGGATGTTTTCCTCTAACACCCGGCGAAACCGGCCGCGAAACCAACTGCCGATCGGCGTCGGGAAGCCCATCTTCTTGCGGGTCAGTATCTGCGGCGGCAACACGCCGCGCATCGCTCGCCGCAACACATATTTCGTCGTCCAACCGCGCAGCTTCATCGCATCGGGCAGACGCGTGGCGAACTCCACCAGCTTGTGATCCAGAAACGGCACGCGGCTTTCGAGTGACGCGGCCATACTCATCTGGTCCTGCTTCATCAGCAGTTCGTGCAAATAGGTCTTCAAATCCGCCGCGAGCAATTTGTCGAGCAGCGTCTCGGCGTCTGATCGCTCGATGTAGGCGAGCGCCGTGCGGTAAGGGTCGTGATCACGCATCCGGGCGTAAGCCTCGGCGGTGAACAACCGCCGCTGCCGCGACGGCGAATAGACCGCAAAGTTGTCGAAGTAGACGTCTTTGATCTCCGCGGGCATAAACAGGAAAGTCCGCTCGAGCGCTCGGCGCGCGCGAGACGCGCCATTCAAATTTCCGATCTGTTTCTTGATCAGATTGCGGAGGAGCGCCGGCGTCACGCGCTCGTAGCCGCGGCCCAGCAGCAAGTTGTAGATGGCCACGCGATATTTGTTGTACCCGGCGAGCAGCTCATCCGAGCCTTCCCCAGTCAGCACGACCTTTACGCGATTGACGGCCAGGTCGGAGACGAAATAGAGCGGCACACTCGACGGATGCGCTATGGGTTCGTCTTCCTGATAGACGAGCGCGGGCAGATGGTCGAAAAACTGTTCGGGACTGACGACAATCTCGTGATGGTCAGTCTTGAAGGCCCGCGCCACCGCGCGCGCGTACTCCAGCTCATTCGCTTCGCGTTCGGCGAAAGCGACGGAGAAGGTTTTGATCGGCTCTTTCGCGAGGCGGCTCATGACCGCCGCGATCGCGCTCGAATCAATGCCGCCGGAGAGAAACATTCCGAGCGACACATCCGCCATCAGGTGAGATTTGACGCATTCGTGGAAGAGTTCGCTGAAGCGCTCGACATATTGAGCTTCACTTAAAGGCGCATCCGGTTTCGTGAAGATCAAGTCCCAATACCGTTCGATCTCGATCTGCCCATCGCGCCAGACCAGTGTGTGGCCAGGCGGCAGTCGCTTGACGCCCTGAAAAAGCGTCTCTTCGCCCGAGGTGTAACGATTCGCCGCATAATCAGCGAGCGCGTTGTAATTCAACTCCGGCCGAATCGCGCCCGCCTCGACGAGCGCCTTGATCTCCGACGCGAAGTAGAGCGCGCCGTCTTCCTTCGTGACGTAATACAAGGGCTTGATGCCGAGCCGGTCACGCGCGAGCGCGAGCCGCCGCCGACGGCCGTCCCAGATCGCATAGGCGAACATCCCGCGCAGTTTCTGAACGCCCGCGGGACCGTACTCTTCGTAGAGGTGGATGATCGTCTCTGTGTCAGATGAACTGCGATAAATGTGTCCGCGCTCTTCCAGCATCGGGCGCAGTTCGCCGTGGTTGTAGATCTCGCCGTTGAAGACGATCCAGACCGATTCGTCTTCATTCGCCATCGGCTGGCGGCCCCCGCCCAGATCAACTATGGACAATCGCCGGTGACCAAGCCCGACCGAACCGTCTATCAGGACGCCGGCGTCGTCCGGGCCGCGATGAATGAGCGAATCCCGCATCGCGACGAGCTGCGACTCGTTCACACGACGGTTCAATCGGTTCGGAATGGCTATCCCGCAGACGCCGCACATACTTTCACTTCCTTTGTGGCAGTAAATGGCGATCGCTGTTTCTTGACTGCAGTGACGACGAAGAAATGCCCGTGCTCCACTAGCACCTGCTCGAAGCCTGCCCGCCGCATCGCCCTGGTGACGCCGCCAATAGTCTGAAATGACTCGCACCTCTTCTGTTTAAACGGAAAGCGAAATTGCCGGCCGGTCAGGTGAAAGCAGATTCCGTTGATCAGGATATAAGTCTGATAAACAAAACTCTTCAGGTCCATTGATCGAATCGCGCCGATGATTTTCTCGCGCTGCATGCTGAAGGGGTGAAGCGTGAACCAGACGTGGCCACCTGGCTTTAAGACACGCTCGATCTCTTGTAACGCGCTAGGAATATGCAGGAGTGGCAACGTGACGCGCGAGATCACCACTTCGAACGACCGGTCAGGGAATGGAAGGCGCTCTCCCCGAGCGCATACAAAACAGATGTGCGGGGATAACTCTTTCCCGAAGGCCAGCGCCTCTGCGTTTATGTCTACGCCGCAAGCGAACGTTTCGGGCTTCAACCCACAGGAAATCAGCGTCTGCCCGACGCCGCACCCCAGATCGAGAATGCTCCCGAAGCTGTCCGGTAAGACAGGCATGACCCGGCGGGGATCGCCCGGCGTGCGGGCAATCTCAAGTTCTCCCAGGTGGTATTCAATCTCATTCATCAAGCAACTCCTGGTATAGCTCAAATACTTCTTCGATATTCCGCGCGCCTGTATCGCCCCGGGGTTGTTCCGGAGCGCCTTGCGCCAATATCCGTTCGATTGTCCGGCGGAGCGCCTCCGGATCAGAGCGCGGGATCAGGTTAGTTCCATCCGGGCGCATCCCGTTGTCTGTGGCGATGACCGGTGTCCCGATGAGCAGCGCTTCCCGCACCGAGATCGAATCGCCGTCGAAATGCGTCGTGCGGAGAAACAGGTCGCCCTCCGCGATGGCGCGTAGGGTGACCGTGTGCGGAACGTCACCGCATAACAAAATGTGCTCCGCGTAAGGCTTGCTCTGAATACGCGCCCTCACTTCATGTTCCAGACTGCCCGAGCCGATGATCACCAGTCCCGCATTGGGAAACCGCCGGCGGACCTCGCCGAGAACATCTATCTGGAGTGAAAGGTCGTATTCCGGTTCCAAACCGCTCACTGTTACCAATGTGGGATAGTGAGTCTGAAAAAATCGAGCCAGGTAGTCCGGGAGTGATGACTCTACCGAGTCTAAGGAAATGGCGTGCGGGTAGATCAGACGGATTCGCCCCGCGGGCACACCGAACCTGCGGAACAATTTTTCCAACTCCTGATTTACGCTGATCACCCGGTCGAACCGCCGAAGGACGAATCCCCGGAACGTGAGTGGGGTGGCGCTCTTTCCTGCCTTTGAGAGGGGATAACCGCCGGAATGAAACGTGAGCACGGTTTTGATTCGAGGCATCAGGCAGCAGGCCAGAGCGAGAATCATCAATCGGGGAGAAAGGTTTCCGCCGAAGTGCAGGTGAATGATGTCGTACTGTAGTCGGGTGAGTAGCCTCAGGACCTCGAGCGGAGACTTCGGGTAATAGATTTCATCGCCGTCCTCTCTGCGGTAGCGCGTCAGATTGATGACCGCGCACGGAATCCCTCGCGACAGCAGAAACCGGCGAATCGCCACCAGATTGGTTTGTACTCCTCCGTGCGGAGGCGGATATGGCCCCAACTGCAGAACTCTCATACTCGATCAAACGCCTTTTCCGGGCTAATGACGGTACAGTCGGGAATCCCGTTCTCACACCCCCAGCTTCAGTTCTTTTTTACAATCCAATATTCCTTGGCTGCCGCGATATCGCAGACCGCCTGAACCATTGACTCATTGCTCGTATCTATCACGCCAGTTTCCGATCCAGCGGCGCCGCTCACTGACTCGCGCTAGCAGCCGATCGTATAGCTGTTCAGTTTGGGCGAGCTGCGCGGCGGGGGAAAATTTCTGTTCGACGACTTCCCGTCCGCGTCTGCCCATCGAGCGAGCGCGTTCCGGATTGCGCAGCAACTCTGTTATCCGCGCCGCCATCGTCTCTTCGTCCCCAGGTTGAACCAGATAACCCGTCTCTCCTTCGATGATCGCTTCGCGCGCGCCACCGACGTCTGTCGCTACAACCGGGCGGCTGGCGCCCATATATTCAAGGATCGAATTTGAGAATCCTTCGGCCAGCGAGCTCAGCACGCAAACGTCGGAGATGGACAGTAGATCGGCGACGTGCTGGCAGTTCCCTATAAAAAAGACGTCCGTTTCCAACCCCAATTCCTTTGCTAAAGCGCGAGTCTTGTCTATGAGCCGTCCACCGCCCACAAGAATGAACCGCGCCTCGGGGATGGCTTGGCGCACGCGCTGAGCCGCGCGCAAAAATGTGGGATGGTCTTTCACCGGGTTTGACAGATTAGCCACAATCGTGACGAAGCGGCAGTGTGCATTAGGCGGCAAATTTAACTGTTTGACTGTCTCTTCGTGACCATGCCGTGGCGAGACACGCTCATATTTCAAGCCGTTGTAAATGGTCACTATCTTATTTCCGGGCGCGCCTTCTTCAATAAGGTGCTTGGAGACAGCTTCGGCGTTCGTGACGATCGCGTGCGCGAGTTGATAGGCGCGACGTTCGACGAATTTCTGCGCCTTTGTGTGACATCCTGCGGTCTCGCGGCGTGAAGCGATGCGCACTGGCGTCCCCGCAAGCCAGGCGCCGGCCATCCCGAAGACGTTCGTGTAAAAGTCATGTGTATGGACGATATCTATCTTTTGCTCTCTTAGAAAACGGGTGAAACGAGTAAGCTGATGGAAGGCGGTGTAATTATAAAAACTGGTGAGTTTAAATGACGGGATGTCTCTGAACCCGATTCGATTGAGCTCTTCGCCCAAAGTCCCCCTTTGATCCATGCAGGCGACGAAAACCTGATAGCGCGAGCTTTCGTACAAAGACTCCGCGAGCTGCGCCGCCTGACGCTCAGATCCCGCCGCATAAAGACTATCCATCAGATGTAAAACTCGAGGTTTCAATTTTCTTGATCCTTCCTGCCCCCACGTCGGCTATGGAATTCATCCGTGGGTTGTTCGCCCGTCATCGCTCAGAGCTTGAGATTCTTCGATACCGTTGATGATTGGGGCGATTTCCTTGCGCCGCCCGAAGCTGGGAGCGCCGCATCACGCCAGCCAATAGGGTGAATGACAGGCATGAGGTTCTCCCGTTCACAAAACACTCGATCAGCATGGCCTGCCTTCCAATCGCCGAGGATCGCGACATCCCCGGGTTCGAACGAAGCGATTGGCCATTGAATATCCCCGAACGCCTCGCGGACGATGGACAATCGTTCCGGATCGTAGCCCAACAAATGCGCCCCGACCCGGTCCACCGCCGCGGCGTTGCGCCCGGCCAGGATCAGCCCTAGCGGTAGGGGTTGCGGACAAAGTGGTCCGTCCCCCTGGCCGGCCACCACTGCGTCCACCACGTGAAGGACTTGCCGCTGGGGCTGACCGGCCATAGTTCCATCCGGTCGGCCATACAAAAGAATCCTATTGAGGTCCAGACACGTCCGCCAGATCGTATCGTTTCCCGACCAGGAACCATCGGTCCCTACTCGGTCCCCCGTCAGCCGCAATGCTCGAATGAACTGCCTGCCAACCCCATGCCAGACTTTGGCCATCACGAATGACGAGGTCATATTTTCTCGGTCAAACGTAAACTCGAGGGCTCTCTTGATCATGTTGTAATCGGGATAACAGTCGCCGCCTGTTTGTGACCCGCCGAGGCGATGGTGGGGCAGGTACTCCTTATTCCCGTTGATCCCGATCAGATTTTTGAGCGCGCAGGTGATCCCTGCTTTCTTGTGCGTCTTCAGCTTGGGCAGGTTAATGATCACATCGGCCTCAATCACCTCCCTGGCAACGAGGTATTGATGACGTCCGGGAGAGTGCGTCCTTGACAGGAGGCGCGGGTCATAGCAAGTGACACGGAAAGAATTCCGGCCGTCGGCGATCGGTTCTAGAAGACTATTTCGACCCAGGTCGAAAAGGATGAAACCTTCTTCCGGCTGGAGATCCTCAGTCGCCAATCTCACACCGTTGACAAAGACACATGTAGTACGCCGGAAGTCGCGGACTCCCTTGAACACCGGCTCAAGCCTCATCAAGCCGTCGGCCCAGGCGCCAAGCCCCGTGACGCTCAAGAGTCGCTGGAAGTCACAGCCCTGTAACGGCGCATCCCCGATCAGGACTTCTGACGGCCCGGCGCGGAGCGCTCCCTCAACCACGGCGCGGATCACGGATAGGTGCGTTACTAAGGGGTCAATCCCCCAAGGCCCCTCGTTCTGATGCAGCACGAGGTTGGGTTTGATCAGGACCCGGGCGCCGCGAGGGATCATCCTTCCGAATGGCCCCCGTTCTTCTTCAGACCACCGCAGTTCTTTCGCTACTCTCTCAAGAGCTTGTTGGATCTGACCTCCCGGAACGGGCCCATCCGCGTAGGACGGCGAGAATAGAGCTGTCAGCGCCACACGAGGATCGAGGATCGAGGATCGAGGATCGAGGATCGCGTCAATTCCCATTCCTCGATCTTTGGCCCTCGATCTTCGATTTTCGATCTCCGATCCTTGATCCTCGATCCTCGATCCCATCATCGCGATTCCCCCTTCGTGACAGGCGCCTCGCTGACCACGGGACGCCATTTATTGGCTTTGGTCCGCGGAACCTGCTCGACCAGCTCGATCCTTACGTCGAGGCCGGGCAGATTGGCCGTCACTATGTTTTCTATCTGTCGCCGGCTCTCTTCTCCAAATCCGTTTTTCGGGGCGATCATGAATTGGACCGAGTAATCCTTATGTTGGAGCAGCATAAACTCCCGGATCGGGTAATCCTTCATGAGGTGGGGAAACTCAATTCCATGAACCCAGCGACCATCAGGTAGCCGAACCCCGTCGGTCACCCGTCCCACGACCTCGCGCAGCGCAAAGGTCGGATGACCGGGACAACTCCCCCTCGGGAAACGCCCGACATCGTCAATGCGATAGCGGATCATCGGCATGCCGTCGGCGTGCAGCTTGGTGATGAGAATTGACGACTCCTCCCCTTCGGTCTCGGGTTCGAGCAACAAATCGGCCCAATCAATGTCGAAGTCAAGCGAACGGGCCGGGTCCATCTGGTATGCGATGTAGCCAACGTCGCGGCTCCCGTACCGCTCGTGTACCGGCCGGCCAAAGGCGGTTTCGACGAGGCGCCGGTGGTGGGGAATGAGCTTTTCCGCGCCGGTCACCAGACAGCGTGTCGGATAGCTCGGCCGATACCCGCGCTCCAGCAGGTACTCGGCGAAACTGCCGAGGGCGCCGGCGTAAGCGACGATGCAGGTTGGCCTCCATCGCTCGAATTCCTGGTGGTAACTTTCAAATACTTCCGGCGAGAGCCGAAAGCAGTTGAAGGTTTTGACATTTTTGACGAAGCAATAAATGCGGTCGCGCAAACTGTCGGTCTCTGCCGGATCAAGATGATGGCCCCAGAAATATCCGATCCGCGTGCCGGTGGGCAGCCCGAGCCGTCGCATAAACGATTCTCCGCCGCTCTCGCGCCACCCTCGCTCTTCTGGGCCCATCCAGATCTCGGTCGGCGTTCCGCTGGATCCCCCGGTGGCGTCCCGGCGCAAATGGTCCGTCGGGACCGCGGTGGAGATTAGCCGCCGGCCGGCTCGATGCGCATCCTCGCGCCCTAACACCGGCAGCCGGGAGAAATCCTCGAAGCTGAAATCCGCCCGGGGATCAAACCCGATCCGGTCGAACAACTCGTGGTAGTAAATCGTCTCGCGATACGCCCGGCGCAAGGAAAAACGTAATCGCTGGAGAACCCATTCCATCTTCCGCTCGAGGCTCCACGCGGCGGCGCCCCGGCGAAAGCGCAAACCCTCGAAGAAGACCGACCTCCCCGGACTGATCGAGGGGCGGGCCATATGCAATAGATGCAAGGATGGCACGAGCGCTTTGATAGACAGCCAATCCCGCGTTGCTTTCACCAAGTTGTTCATGCAAATCTCCAATCTATTTATGTTCTACTTGCGGTTCGGTCACTTTATCAGGGATTTTCAAATTCGATTCCCCTGCCGCGGAGCGGCTTTTGACCTTAGCCCGGCGTTTCAACGCCAATGAGGTTAAGTTAGCGATTAGTGGCGCGGACTTTAGTCCGCGCGCCAGCCGTCAGCGCGGACTAAAGTCCGCGCCACTAATCGCGCCAGATGCCTAACTTAACCTCATTGGCGTT
>Ga0137367_10001540_pt1 | contig 18182 bp, 19 predicted proteins | sample SagtaG_14_FD_104939 | JGI IMG/M metagenome (GOLD analysis project Ga0137367, IMG submission 104939) | Vadose zone soil microbial communities from Sagehorn Ranch, Mendocino, California, USA - Sage1_L_80_16 metaG | ecosystem: Environmental > Terrestrial > Soil > Vadose zone | place: USA... | reverse complement strand
TCGTGCCGGACTTGACATAATCACAATTACGTGATATAGTCCTTCGTGGACTTACCGCATTCCAACGCTGTAAACACCGTTTTGTATTCGGGACGGAGCTGCATCATGACTACCGACTCAGCCCGTGCGCGGTCCCGACCGGCGCATCGCCGCCGGACGCTGCGCCCGCGTCCTCTGCCACCCTCCGATCGTCCGTGGGAGCACCTGACCGCTCAACAGCGCCTCGATCGCCTACTGGCGGCAAATGCGCCGCTCGGGCACGACCTGTCGTCGCTGAGCATCGCCGAGACGCTGTATATGCTGAACGTCCGGTTTGGCGCCATTCCGGCGCCAAATCCCAACGATCCGCCGGCCAGCTACATGCAGGAAGTGGCCCGCGCGCTGCGGGCCGCGGCACGCGAGCATGGCGACATGCGCGGCGCCAGGGCGATCGAGAACGCGCTGGCCGACTTTAACCTCGGGATGCGGCCGATGGACCAGGTGCCGCAGGGCTGGGAGCTTGTGCTCCCGAAAGGCATGCGGCGGCCACCGGTGGATCTGCCGCAGGGCGCCTGGTATGTGGCGTCGTCGTCGACCGCGCGGCGCTGTTACCTGGTTCACCCCGGACTTGGCTGCGGCTGCACCGCGGCGCGGTGCGGCAACGAGTGCCGACACGAGCAATTGATCCAGATGGTCAGCACCGCGCGCGAGCGCTGGGAGATCGTGCTGGAGACGCTCGGCCTGGCGGTAACGCTGGAGCCGCACGCGCTCGACCCGGCCGAGCCGCTTGTCCAGCTTCACGTCACATGCTGAGCGCGCGGCAGCGCCTGCCGGAGAGGACTTCGCCGACCATGAAACGGCTCGAAGAGCGTGTGGCCGACCAGCTTCGCGCCGGCGAGATCGCCGACCGGCCGGCCAGCGTCGTGCGCGAGCTGCTCGACAATGCGCTCGACGCCGGAGCGACGCGCATTGCCGTGAGCATCACGGGCGGCGGCCTGCGAGAGGTGACGGTCGCGGATAACGGGTGCGGAATCGCGGCCGGCGACGTGGCCATGGCGTTCGAGCGCTACACGACCACCAAAGCTGGCGGCGCGGCATACCCGGGATCAGGCACACTCGGCTTCCGCGGTGAAGCGCTGGCGGCGATCGCCGCCGTCGCGCAGGTGATCTGTGTCACGCGCGCCGCTGGCGCTGATGAGGCGGTGGAGCTGCGCGTCGCCGGCGGCGAAGTCCAATCGACAGCCATCGCCGCGCGCGAGTATGGCACGACGGTCACTGTCCGCAACCTGTTCTATACCACGCCCGAGCGCCGGGCCTTCCTGCGCAGCGATCTTGCCGAAACGGCGGAGCTGGCGGCCGTAATCGGCCAGTACGCAGTCGCGCATCCAGGCGTCCACTTTACGTTTGCCGTCGACGGCCGCAAGCGCGTATCTGCTGGCGGCGCGGGCTCGCTGCGCGCCACAATCACGGACCTCTACGGCGATGATGTCGCGCGCGCGCTGCTAACCGTCGCGGCGGATGCCATGCAGCCCGCCGATGACGCGGACGCTGCACAGGAGCCAGACTGGGTGCGTATTGCCGGTCTTATTTCGCCGCCCGGCCTCAGTCGCGAGTCGCGCGCCTGTATCTTTATCTCGGCCAACGGGCGCCCGATCCGGCCGGACCGCCACCTCAACGCAATCCTCAGCGAGGCGTACCAGACGCTGCTGCCGCACGATCGCTACCCGATTGTTGCGCTGCATATCGCGGCGCCGGCCTGGGCTGTTGATGTAGCTGGCCAGCCTGCAAAAACCAGGGTGCGCTTCCGCGATCCGTCGTTCGTGGGCCGCCAGATCGGGATCGCGCTCCACGCCGCGCTGCTGGATGTCGCCGGGCCGCGCTGGCAGCGCCGCGGGCCATCAACTCCGGCGAGTAGCGGTGCCGCGCGCCAGACTGCCTGGTTGTTCGAGCGCCCGGAGAGCGAGCAGGCGCCAGCGTCGCCTGGCGACGATGATCCGCGAGATGGGGTGGCCGGGATCGACACGCTGGACCTCACACTGCTGCGCCCGATCGGCCAGCTCCACCAGCGCTATATCATCGCCGAGGCCGGTGCCGGCCTCGTACTCATCGATCAGCAGGCGGCTCATGCGCGCATTCGCTATGAGCAGATCCACGCTCAGCTCCAGGCCGGCGGTGTTCCAGGCGATGTCCTGGAGATCCCTCGCGACGTCGTGGTGCCGCCCGCGGCGCATGCGCTGCTGCTCGCGCACGCCGGACCGCTGTCACGCTTGGGCCTCAGCTTTGAAGATTGCGGTCTGAGCCTGCGTGTGCTGGCCACACCGCGCCTTCGCCTGGATCGGCTCGGCGCGGCGCTGCTCGACGTGGCCGATCACCTGTCGGGGCGCGCCCTGCGCACACCCGAGGAGGTCCAGGAAGCGCTCTTGACGACCCTGGCGGACGCGAGCGCAATCGGCGAGGAGACGCTCCGGCCCGAGCAGATGCGCGCCCTGCTCGATCAGCTCGCGCGCTGCGAGCAGCCCTGGGCGTGCCCGCGCGGGCGCCCGGTGGTTCGAGTGGAAACGATACAGCATATCGAGGCGCTATTCGGCCACCTGTAGCATATGCCCGCCACAATCGCGTTCGCCCGAGCCGCGCATAGGGCGCTCACGCCGCTAACGGCGTGACCAGATCGCACTGGAGGCTCGGCCTGTGTGGGTGTGGACTGTTTCGCGCGGTCGCCGTACCGCGTAGCGCTCCCCCGCGAGGCGCGTCAGAAGGGGGTGCGGCAACGATTCGAGATTCAAACAGCCATATGACATAAGAGGTGACTCTTGCTAACTGTCAAATGGTCATTGTACTGGTCTTGGTGCTCTTTCTTCGTCGCTCAAAAACGACCGTTTTCGTATAATAGAGGCGTCGGTTCGGAGTGGTGGTAAGGTCGGGACCGTTTGTTGCGGCACAGACCGCGTTCTCAAGGGTTGACCCCCACCACCTGCGGCACGCTCAAGTCAGAACAGTATCCCTGTGGCTCTGACCACGTAGCTACGAAATCGGACTGCCGTGCCAGGAACCACCGCTCTTCGTCCTTATTGTTGTAGAGGTGTGATATGCTCCAGCAGGCACGTTCCTATCGGCTCTTTGTCGGCATTGATGTGTCCTCCCGCACCTTTACCTTTGCCTCAATGCCAAGCGGAACGACACCCTCCCGCGCACACACGCTTGAGCAAACTTCCGTGGACTTTGACCAACTCAACCGTCAGCTCCTGCGGCTGGAGCCTGATCCCACGGCCATTCTTGTCGTGATGGAGGCCACAGGGACGTATTGGATGCGCCTTGCACTCGCGCTCTGTGATGCGCACATCGCCGTTGCGGTCGTCAATCCAGCGCAGGCCCATGACTTTGCCAAGGCCTTACTCAAGCGCTCTAAAACTGATGCGATTGACGCGCAAACCCTGGCCGAATTCGCCGCGCGGCTTCAGCCGCAACCCTGGACGCTACCACCTCCAGTCCAAAACGAGTTGCAGCAGCGTCTGGTTCATCGCGATGCGCTTGTAGACGCGCGCACCCAATTCCGCAACCAACTCCATGCGCTTGAGCGGCAGCCCGTGATCATCGAGAGCGTACAAACGCGGCTGCAAGAACTGATTGCAACCCTGAGTGAGCAGATTGCCGAGGTCGAGCAGGAGATCAGCACCGCACTCGAGCAGGATGCAGCCTGGGCAGAGGCAGCCGCCTATCTTGCCAGTATCAAAGGGCTGGGGACGCTGACCATTGCCTGGCTGCTCACCGCCACAAGCAATTTCAAGCAGACAGCGACGCCAGAAGCGGCGGCAAATTATGCCGGATTGGTGCCGCAACTGCGCGAGTCGGGAAGCAGTGTGCGAGGACGTCCGCGCATTGGCCACAGCGGTCACGCGCGTCTCCGTGAGGCGCTCTACATGGCAACGCTCAGTGCCATTCAACACAATCCACTGATCAGGGCATTTTATCAGCGTCTGATCGCCAAGGGAAAGGCGAAGAAAGTTGCGATCTGTGCTGCTGCCCGCAAGCTGTTGCGGATCGCTTGGGCAATGGCGACCAAGAAGCAATCATTTGACGCGGACTATCTGGAGCATCAAGCTGCTCGCGCCGTTTGAGCGTGGGGCGGATGGCGAAGCGCCACCGCGCCAGGTCAAGACCGCGCGGCGACGTGTCGTGCCTATAAGACACCACAGCACGACGCCGCGCGCTCGTCTTGGTCTTGACCGGCGCGGTAAACTGGCCGCCGCCGCCCGCGCGACGAAAGAGGGGCTTGACAAAAAACACAGTATCTTGAGCGTGCTCTTTACGGCATCGACTGTCGGCGAATCTGCTCGACCATCTGCACGATGGCCCCAACAGCGGCCGCCGGCTGCTCGAATTGGATGTTGTGGTGGCTCTGGTCGGCGAACACCTGACGGCTATCGGACGACAACTCGAGCAGCTCGGTCTGCTCCAGCTGCCACTTCTGCTCCCCGTCCTCCGGCAATCCGCGCGAGAGGACGATGAGGGGTACGCTGCCCAGGGTCGTGACTCGGCGCGCCTGCGCGAGACTCTCGTGCATGCCCCTACCCTCGTCGATCGCCGCCTGAAGCGAGCGCACGGTCACCGAGTGCGCCGTATAGGCGTTCGCATCGTCTGGGGACAGGCCCGCCACAGGACCGGTCACTAAGCGGACCAGGCCAACCCGCGCAGGGAGCGTGAGCAGATTCGTGAGGAGCCTGTTGATTATCGACACCGCGCCCGGATCCGGAGGCGTGGCAGTCGTGGCGGGCGCGGGTGTGCCGACCTCTCCCGGGTTCATCGATTCGATCAGCACCACGCCCGCGACTTCTGCCGCATAGGTGTGCGCGAACACTCGCACCGGCGCGCCGCCCATCGAGTGCCCGACCAGCACATACGGGCCTGGAATAGCGGCGTGCTGAAGCAAGGTGTGCAGTTCTTTCGCGAATTGCTCGGCAGTACGTGGCAGCGGACCGGCCTCACTATAGCCCATGCCGGCGCGATCATAGGTGCAGACCCGCGTGGTCTTCGCGGCCTCCGGTTGCACCCGGCTCCACCCTCCGGACCAGTCGCCCCAGCCCGCGTCTATGACGACGGTGGGACTGCCAGTGCCAACGCAGTTAATGTGGAGACGATACCCGCCGACGTCGACCATCTGACCGGGAGGGGGATACGCCCGCAGGTCAGCGGCTTCAGCCGCCTATTCGTAGATCGCCCCGACCAGTCCGAGCACGACGATAAGTCCGACCACCACGGCCAGACTGCGGCCGATCCAGCGCAGCACCCGCCGTCCCCTGCGCCAGGCACGGGATGGTGGGTGCAGAACGTTCATGTTAGTCGCCATAGTAAACTCCTTAGCCTGCTGTCGCTCTCGCCGCAACCATCGTGTCACTGACTTCCCACAGCCGCGTCCAGGTGGCCTTGTCATAGGCGGCGCGATCCGATCGCACCACTGTGCTCTTTTCCCAGTATTTCCCACTCACGTTTTCCACCTCCGGTGAGCTGGCGAGGTAGACAGAGGTCTGTGCGCCTTGCTCAGGCGTCAGGCCCACAAAACGCAGGAAAAAGCCAAAAACGGCGGACGGAACCGCACCCAGGTTGCTGGCAAATCCGGTGCGCACCAATCCCGGATGCAGCACGTTGCAGGTGACACCCGTACCTGTCAGTCGTCGCGCCAGTTCATAGCTAAACACGACCGTGGCGAGCTTGGAACGACCATAGGCCGTGAGGCTGAAACGACTCTTCTCGGATTGCAAGTCGTCAAAATCCAGCTGCGCGCCCTTATGCGCGTCTGAGGCGACGTTGACAATGCGGGCCGGAGCGCTGGCCTTTAGCGTATCCAGAAGTAAATTGGTCAGCAGGAAGGAGTTCAGATGGTTGAGTGCAAAGGTTTTCTCAAACCCTTCGGCGGTGACCTGTCGCTTGAAAAACGTTCCGCCAGCGTTATTGACCAGCACATGCAACTGCTGATATTTTGCCTTGAACTGCTCTGCTACGTGCCGGACCTGCGCCATGATCGACAGATCGGCGATGAGTGCTTCCACCGCGTCATTTCCGCTGATGTGCTTTAGCTCGCTCACCACTGCCGCACTCTTGGCTGGGTTGCGACCCACAATGACGACGGTTGCGCCCATCTGCGCCAGCGCCAGCGCGGTTGCCTTGCCAATGCCGTTAGTCGCGCCGGTCACCAGGCAGATTTTGCCGTTCATCGTATGTTTCATCGTTTCTTTCACGGGAGTGTCCCTACTTCCTTGATCGCTCTTCTCCGCTACTTGCCAGCCCTGGTTGTTCTGTTCCAATCGTGATGACGACTTTTCCTTTGGCGTGTCCTTCTTCGAGATAGCGGAGCGCTTCAGGAACCTCACGCAACGGGTAACGTCTATCGATAATAGGGACTACTTTGCCGGCTTCAAGCAGCTCTTTCAGAAAAGTTAAATCTTTTTTGTTTGGTCTCGCCAGCAAATTCCCCATTTTCTTACTCCCGGTCATTGATATTCCGGGTCCGAAGATCATGGCTTGGAACGCTTGAGCCCCAGAACCTCCGCTCGTGACATACGTTCCCTTAGGAGCCAATGCACGCTTGTACTCTGAGATCGAGCGGTCTCCGTTGGCGGCGAGAATCAAGTCATACTGCTTGCCATTCTTGGTGAAATCTGCTTGCGTGTAATCAATGACATGGTCTGCCCCAATCGAGCGCGCCATGTCCACATTCCGCGTGCTGCTCACGCCAGTGACTTCAGCCCCGAACGATTTGGCAATCTGCACCGCAAACGTACCCACACCACCAGACGCACCATTAATCAAAACCGTTTGCCCTGGCTGAATCTGTCCTTTATTGCGCATACCCTGCAGAGCGGTGACTGCCGCCATAGGTACGGCTGCTGCTTCCTCGAACGATAGATTGGTCGGTTTTAACGCCAAGGCATCCTCGCTTGCACATACATACTCGGCAAAACCGCCCCAACCACACCCGGATATGTCTCCGAATACCTCGTCACCTGGCTTAAACTGCGTCACGTTTTTACCAACCGCTTCAACCCGCCCCGCGATGTCAGCGCCGAGTATTGTGGTTTTTGGTTTGAGAAGCCCAGACATGAAGCGGATCAAGAACGGATCAGCTCTCAGGAAATGGAGGTCAGCCGCATTGACGGATGCCGCAAGAACTTTTATCAAGACTTCATCGTCTGTGGGAGAGGGTTTTTCTACATCTTTGAACTGAAGAACATCCGGTGATCCATATGTTGTGTTTACAATCGCTTTCATTGGTTATCCTTCCGTATATGAGCCATTCTGTGTCGCAATCAGCGGCAATGTGTCAATTTTCTGGTGCCTGGGCGGCAGAAGCAGCCCCTGCCCACGCCGCCCCACGTTCTCCGAGACCTCAGCCACTATCCGCCTTGTGTGATACGTTGTCTTGGGCTTATTCACGAATGTGCTGGAACCGGCTATGGTACAAGTGGTGCTGCCAGGGTGCTGGTTCTTGGAGCCTGGGAAACGAACGCAGATGCGTTGAAGCCTTTGACAATCAGCCACACTCCGACGACCACCTCCCACAGGCCGCCTGCGATCGAGGAAATATCACCCAGACCGGACCCCATGACTGCCGAGACCATCCCGCACAAAATGATCGCGTATCCAAGCAGGCCCCAGACGGCCAGCCAGCGCGGAACCAACGTTGCCCGGTAGAGCGTGTAGCACAGCATCAAACCAGATATCCCAAGCGTGCTCATGCCGATCTCGTAGGCATACAGCTGCGCCTGCGCGAACACCGTGCTCAGGGCTTGAAGAGAGGAAGCGTCGGGGGCCGCTGCTTTCAGGTACTCGCTCCCTAGTGGTATCTGAAGCAGTACGAAGAGCACCATGATGGCGATAAAGACGGCGTCCATGATCCTGAAAGCGAGATAGCCGACGGCTATTCGCTCGTTGTGTGGCTTGAGGACCGGGAACATCAGCACCCCGTGCGCGGCGTCGCCAACGACGGCCATCAGCCAGAGGATCGCGCCGAATGCCAGCAGCATGCTGTTGGCGGAAAGGGTGGAAAGGTGATTGGGCGCGCCAAGAATGGATTGGATGAGTCCGATCCCCACAATGCCGACAACGAATCCCGCCAGGTACACCACCCCCACGACTCGTGCGGTCGTTCTGTATGTATTCATAGTTTCTTTGGTCGTCATGTTTTTCCTTTTTGACTATTCCGAGATTGGTTCCATCTATTGCTTCCAGCGGGCAAACGGTGCGGATGCTCGTATCACCATCGGATGAGCGGCTCCGTGCCTGCTCGATCACCTGCTCACCGCGTCGATCGCGGTATGGTCTCATGGAGCGATGGCGGTGTTGGGCGCCGTGTGCCGGTCCTGCTGCTGGGCTGCCTGCGCCTGATACCAGCGCACCGTCTCGCCAATCGCTTCGGGCAGCGGCGTCGCGTGATCACCAAACGTCTGCGCGTACTTGCTGTGATCGACGATGTAGGGCTCGTAGCCGATATAGAGATTCTCCTCCAGCCCACGCAGCGACGGCACAACCAGACCCATCAGCGGCAATAGCAACCGCACCAGTCCGCGCGGCAGGGCCGAGATGCGCGGCGCAACGCCGGCTTCGGCGCAGACCAGCTGCACAAACTGACGCAGCGTTATCGCCGGCGCGTTGGGGACGTGCCAGGCCTGGCCGAGCGCCCGGTCGTCCTCGCCCAGTGTCACCATTGCCCGGCCGACATCGCGGATGTAGGTCAGGCTGTGTGGCAGATCAGGATTGGCCAGCAGCGGCACCTTCGTGCCGGCGAGGGCTGGGCCGAACAACCGCGCGCCCACCAGCGACTCCGCGACGTGCGGCCCGAACAGGTCAGCGGCCCGCGCGCTCACTGCCCGCACCTTCCCACTACGGTGTGCCTCCATCAGCTCCTGCGCCATCGCAATGCGGGTGGTGCTGCGCGACCCCTGACCGCGCTGCGGCATCGCCTCGGTCATCGGCACGCCGCCGTGCGGGCCGTACAGATACAGGTTCTCCATCACAATCAATTTGGCGCCACTCGCCGCTGCGCCTTCCAGCACGCCGCGCTGGAGCGGTGGAAACTGCGTCGGCCAGCGATGATAGTCGACTGGGTTGGTGCAGGTATAAACGTGAGTGGCAACGGCGCACACCCGCTGTGCGTCTGTGGGGTCGGTCGCGTCGCCCGCGACCACCTCGACCTGCGGCGGCAGATGCCTACGTTTGCCGCTGTGCGTAACCACGCGCACCCGCTGGCCCCGCTCCAGCAGCATTTCGACCACTGCGGTACCCACCGGCCCGCTGCCATATACGACATGGACGTCATTGGGAGATAGCATTGTTCGTGTTCCTCTCGATATGTACATCACGCGCCACACCTCCAGGCGCAGCCGCGATCAAACTGGTTGCAGTTCAGCTGGCTCTGGCGTTGCGGCCCGCTGGGCGAGCAGCCATGCCAGCACGAGGCCGGTCAGCGCCTGGAAGGCCCACGCGCCGAACATGCCAAATATTGACCACTTGAGGCTGAGGTCAATGCCTGCGCTGCGCGTGATGAACCACCCCAGCACCCAGCCAAGCCCAACCACGGCAATCCAGATCGCCGACTGGGGCAAGACCTGCCGCAGGACAATCCATTGAGCAATCCCAATGCTCAAGCCCGTAATGGCCGCTCGCCACAGCAATTCGTTACCACTGGTCTCGCTTCCGAAGAATGCACCGCTGAGCGGCAGGCCAAGCGCCATGCCCGCGCTCGTAGCGACAACCCACCACAATGGCAGCGGCATGGTTGTCCTCAGAACCAGCCATTGCACACCACCAAGGATGGCGCCGGTGATTGCACCCGCCAAGACCGCCTGCACCGTCGTCGTTATCGGACCGATGAGGATATAGGCGAGCCCCCCGCCGAGCGGGAAGCCGAGAAACGCCAGGCCCCAGGCCCCCCAGAAACGCCAGCCGGTCGATAGCTGATTGCTTGTCATTGTATAGCTCCTCTCATGATGCCTTGCGGCAGATACGAACGATGCCCTCAGGCGGAGGTTGGCGCCAGCTGATTGATGGTGTGTGGACGTGGCTCGGGCGCTGCCCGCAGCAGGAAGATCCCCAGTACGATCATCCACGCCAGCCAGCACAGACTACCGATCAGACCAGCGAGCCCCCAGGCCGGGAAGCCGGGGATCACGGTCGCCAGCAGCTCGCCATGCGCCAGCGAGTACACCGCGGCGGCAGCGAGGCCAAAGACCCCGACCCAGCGCGGAAACAGGCGCGCGCGGAGCAGTCCCACGCTGATTAGCGCCATCCAGATACACACAAACGCGTAGCCGAGGTGCTCGCCCAGCACGACCCCGCCGTACTGATGCACGGCTTGAAATACCACGCTGACCGCAGCACGAATGCTCTCGGTGCTGTTGGGGTCGACATACATCTGGGCCAAGACCGGCACCACGAACACCCAGCGCAGCAGCCCGACCATCTGCACCACCATCCCAGCGATGCCAAGCGCGGTGGCGATGCCAAGGTACGGGATATCCGCGCGCGCGAGGATGCGGGGCAACATGCCGATCGCGAACAGCAGCGGCAGCCCGACCCAGGCGAAGGCCAGCCAGGTCAGGATCAGGCTCGAACCACCAGCCTGGAAGCGCGTCAGGATGACCGCGGTCGGTTCACGCAGAATGGCGGGATAGTCAAAGCTGGCAATCAGGATGAAATAGGGCACATTGATCAGAATGGCGCCGAGAATGAAGCCCAGCCCGATCAGCCGGCGCAAGCGTTGTTCGTTCATGGAGATGCTCCTGTGTAGGTATCACGACGTTCAGCACGTGTGATGTTGCACAAACCACCATAGGTGTTCGTGTGCGAGTGGAACCCAGCCACCAAACGCGGCCTGGTTCAAAGGCTCCCGTGCAGGAGATCGCACAGCCTGCTCTACCTGCCACGAGCGCAGGTACGGGTGCATAGAACCGGTGCCAGGCCGTGTTCGACGCGGCAGGCAGTTCACGTCCACCCTGCTTCTGGCTGAAGCAAGGTGGGACAGATACACGCGGGGACGCGCGATACAAACAAGCGAGGACGGCGGATTAGGAGGTACTTCCCTGGATAGTTAGACACTATACCACACATCGTATATACATGCAAATAGCAGGAAATTGAAAGCTCTGCATTCGCCGCAAGAGGTGAGAGTCGTACTGTATATACAAAATCAATGGAAGGAGGCTAAGATGAAGGTCACTCGCCGGGCAGATAGTGGGAAGAGCGGGCATCTGCTGATCTCGGTGCCCGCCAGCCGGGTCGCGGAAAACGACAGGAGGTAATGCTGGTGGGCGTGCCCGCGTCTTATGCAATATGGCTGTTTAAATCTCGAATCGTTGCCGTACCCGAGAAGGGGCCGCCCGCCGCATCCCCGCACCCGCCCCCCGTACGCTTTTTACCGCGTACGGGGGGCAGCTTTTCTCCGCTGCCTGCGTGCTGGCAGTTTCACACGTTCACAGGATACCGATTTCACAGGATACCAATTCTGTTACTTGACAATAGTATCATAACATGATATGATTATGCCAGTTACAGCGACAACGTACCACTCATCGCAGGAGTACATCGATGACTCAGCCAGCTACTACCTCAGCAGCCGCCAGTGGCGGCAATCTGGTCGCTTTTCTCGGCGGCGTCGCCGTTTCCGGCGGCGCGCTCTACAAGATCGAAGTTCGCCAGATCGGCAGCGCCTACGAGGCCCGCGCCTTCAGCGCGGCCGCGGGCGCGGCGCTCACCGACCAGGGCGTCGTCAAGAACGGCGCGCTGGGCGATGTGCTGCGCGCGGCGCACAAGAAGTTCGGCGACAAGCTCAAGCCGGCCCGCCCGCGGGTCTACACCAACCCGTTTCCCGGCACGACCAGCACCATGCAGACCGGCCAGTTAGGCCCCATGGCAGGCAGCGATCTGCCGATTCACCGCCTGGTCTGGCAGGTGGGCCGCAGCCTCGACACCCTGCCCATCGCGCTGCACCGCGACGCACTGATCGTCCCTGGTGCGGCGCAGAGCGCTCAGCCGGTTGCTGCTCCAGCGCCAGTGGCTGCGACACCCGCGGCTGCGGCGGCTGCTCCGACGGCTGCCCCCGCGCCGGTTGCCGCCTCCACCCCAAATCCCACGGCGGCTCCCGCGCCGGTCGCGGCGCCCGCGGCAGTGGCGCCCGTCGCCGCGGTCCCTGCCGACGGCTTCCCGTTCCCATTGATGATCATCAACCCGAACGATATTCGGAGCGAGGCCGATCTGCGAGCCACCATCACCGACAACTCGTGGGTCTGGACCGAGAAGAAGGAAGGCCACCGCCTGCTCGCCGGTAAGACGCCGGACGGCCGAATCGTCGGCAAGACCAAGTCCTGGCGGAGTGTCGAGGTTCCGGCGGAGATCGCCGCAGTCTTCGCGCACCTGGCTCCCGGCACCTGGCTGGACGGCGAGCTGCTGGCCGAGGACGACCACGGCCGGGCCGGACTCTACGCGGGCGGCGCGGCGGTTCACCAGCGCTATTACGTCTTCGACGTGATTGCAACGCCGCTGCTGCCAAACACGCCGACACACTGGTACGACTCGCGGCTAAACGCGTTGCGCACGATCGTCAAGGGCCTGGGCCAGCAGGACGTGGTGCGGATCATTCCGACCGCGGTCGGCGCGGCGGCCAAGCAGCGGATGCTGCGCGAGGTGCGGGAGCGGAACGGCGAGGGCTTTGTGCTGCGGAAGAACGATTCACCCTATGTTAACGCGCGCCCGAACACCTGCCTCCGCTGGCGCGACCGCGCCCGCGAGGCCGACGTGGTCGCGATGATCTACGACCCGGCCAGCCGCGCCTGGGGATTTGCCGACGGGATCGGCAAGCAGACCGGCATGGTCGCCGCGATCGAGGTCGGCGTGTTTAACGAGCAGGGCGTGCTTTGCTCGCTTGGCGAGCTTGGCAGCGGCTGGTCGGATGCCGATCGGCGCGACCTTCAGGCGCGCTGGGACGCGGCGCGGGCCGATCTGGCAGCCCTCCATCAGGCAGCGGGCGCGGCAGGCGTCAGCCAGAGCGATATGGACACCTTCCTGGCGCGGCACCGCTTCGTCGTCCGGGCGCACTGCATGGGGTTGTCCTTCAACGGCAAGATGATCCGCGCCTCCGCCTCTCGCGGCGCGAACGGCTCGCCGATCCGTCCGGCAAACGACAAGCAGCCTGCTGACTGCACGTTCGAGAGCGAGGGGCTGGAGGTGGTCGAGGCCGCGCCGATGGACAAAGCCGCGTGACACGCCCACGGCCGAGGCGCGTGGACTTCTTGCTTCATCGTCCCGCGCCCGCCGTAGCGGGTCTTACCAGGACTCCACAAGCGTTTTGCGTCTCCGTCTGCCCGACGGCGACGTGGTGGGCGAACAGGCGTAGCCCTTCAGTGTCGATGTTGCGTGCAGCGTTGAGATCACGGTCGTGAACGACACCGCAGGAACAAACCCAGGAGCGGTCGGCCAAGGTGAGATCAGCGTTGATCGCGCCACAGGCCGGACACAACCGACTCGACGGATAGAAGCGCCCGATCACCATGAGATAGGTACCGCGCCTCTCGGCCTTATAGGTAAGGAACTGTCGAAACGCACCCCAGGAGGCATCCAGCACGTTCGTCGACAGCTTGGTTCTCGCCAGCCCACGAACGGACAGGTTTTCGATCGATACGAGGTCAAAGTGGTTGACCAGATGGGAAGTGACCTTATGGAGAAAGTCGGCGCGTTGCTGTTTGACCTTCTGATGCAGGTAGGCGACCCGCTGCCGCGCCTTGGTGCGGTTGCGGCTGCTCTTTATCCTGCGAGACAGGATCCGCTGTGCGCGCCGGAGCTTGCGCATCTGTGTTCGATAGTAGCGCGGGTTGGCAACATGCCCCCCGTCGCTCAGGATGGCGAATGTCTTCAGGCCGAGATCCACGCCGACGTGCGTTGTGACGGGCCGCTCGGTGCGCTCGGCTGCGGCCTGCTCGACTACAAACGCCACGTACCAATGGCCGTCCGGCTCCTGCTTGAACGTCGCGCCCTTGGTGACGCCTTCCACCGGACGGTGGATGCGTGCGCGAATACGTCCGATCTTTGGCACCTGCACGAACGTGCCAGCGATCGTCACCCGCTGGGGGATACGGAAGCGCGGCCGGTCGATCTTCTTCGATTTGAACTGCGGGTAGCCCGATCGCTTGGCGAAGAACGCCTGAAACGCTTTATCGAGGTCTTGCAACACCTGCTGGAGCGCCTGGCTATCCACCTCGCGCAACCATGCCGTCTCCGGCTGCTGCTTCAGGTCTTTCAACTCGGTATACAGCACCGAAAGGGGGAGTCCCTTCTTATTCGCGGCGTAGTAATCCTTCTTTCGCCGCAGTGCCCAGTTCCAAATGTATCGCCGCGCCCCCGAAAACCGACGCAGTTGCGTGGCTTGTTCGTCGGTCGGCTCCAACCGGTACCGGTGGGTTGTTTGGATGGTGCGCATATCCAGAGTATACCAGAAAATACGTTCGCAATCAAGCGTTTATGGTGTCCCAATGAGCTAAAGTCCCTAAACCCTCTCAAGCCCTTCTATCCCAGCGCTCAAGCTGCCGGGCTTTATGGGTTGATGTGTAAATTGGCAAACGGCGGATCTGGGACACGCGCCCAGATCCGCCGTTTGCGCGTGATTGTATGGCAGCAACTCGCGCCGTCTACAAGCGAAGCAATGTCGCCGTGGTCGAGGAGCCGGCCGTGGATGGCCTGGCCGTGCTTCGCGCCAGTTTCGCGGGCAACACGCTCTATGTCCTGGCCGGTGGCGGAGCGGAGAACTGGCGCGTCGTGCAGCGCTGGGGTGAGGGCGACCATGCTGGCGAAGAAATTCTCCTCACCGACGCCGATCGCCCGACGGCGCAGACCTACGCCGCGATGGTGCTGCACTGCATAGTGGGCTTCGAGCCGAGCGGGCGCTTTGTGTATGATCGGGCCGCCGTGCTGGCCCTGTTCCGGCCATGGTACGGGCGGCATGCTGAGCAGATCCGCAATCGCCGCGGCAAGCTGCTGCCGGAGGAAGCGCTGCATGGCTAAGTTCGTCTGGGGTGTCGCCATCTTCATCCGTCTGATCGCCGGCGCCACAAACAGCCGTGCGGCGTAGGTCTGGTCGAGCGGCGGTGCAGTCACGCGCCTGCACCGCTTGCCACGGAACCGCGCGTGTCTACGTACAGGTAATCGCGATGACAGTACAAGTTGCCGCTCCGGCCCACACGTACGCGCTGGAGTGCCTGATCTGCGGCACGACGCCTGATCAGGTGCCGGACCTCCATCACGGGTCGGATTTGAACAACCTTCAAGCCCACATAATGCACGAGCACGGCTTTACGTGGGACGATTGGCAGGCCCCCGATCGGTTAGCGAAAACCGAGACCCGCCGCGCCGACGGCGCCATGATCTACGTCTGGACGCGCACGACCGACGACCTCCCATTTATGCGAGCTGCGCAGACCGCCGCCCCCGCCGCCCCGTCGGGCGATACCCTTTACCTGGACATCGCCAGCCCATCGCAGGCATGCTGGGACTGGCGCACGGACCTGGTCCACCTCACCGACCCCGCCCACGACAACAGCGTGACTCACTGCGGCCTGGCGGTCAACGGGACCGATCTTCCGTGGTTCAGCCGCACCCAGCCATATCTCGCGGCCTCCGACATGTGCAGCGCCTGCCACGACCTCGCGATCGGTCGCCAACTCGCGCGCGCCCTTCTCGCGCGCATCGACACGTCGCTGGCCGAGGCCGCGCTTCATCTGGCCCAGGCCGGCAGCCACCCCCTTTCGGCGATCCGCTACGCGCACGCGCTGCGGCAGCGGCTGGATTGTTTCGCGCTTGTGCAGGAGCACGGGCGCCGCGCGCAGATCGCCCTGGCCCTTGGGCCGGACGGGGCGCGGGTCGTCGTCGCGTTCCCCAAAGCGGCCGGCCGGCAACCGATCGCCGTCGCGCTTGTGCCGCAGCCGCTGCGCATCAGCCCGGCGACGCCGCTCTGGGTCTCCACGGAGCCCGGCGGGCGCGGCTGGAACCGCCGTGCGGATCGCGAACATACCCTCTGGACCGGCGACGCGGCCGACCAGGATGCCATGGACATCATCGAATCGGTTGCTGCCTGTCTTTGATTCTCTTTTGTGTGTACGGGAGAAATCGTATGCCGATCGTCATCAGGTCACGCCAGGCGCCGTCGGTGCGCGATCGCGCCTCCGCCACACTGTTCGCGCTGAGTGGCTTGTTGCTCCTAACCGTGCTCATCGCTCAGCCACCGTCCGCGCTTACGCAACTGGCGGCCGCCGCCGCGACAGCCGCCGCCGGCATCCCGATCCGCTACGGCATCCGCCGCTGGCCCATCGCGCTGGCGGCGAGCCTGGTCGCGCTCGCGCTCGGCGCGAGCGGAGTCACTCTGTTTGTGTGACGGCTCCCAAGCCCTCGGGCTTGGGCTTCAGCGTGTGCCGCCCCACACGCATCCAGTTACAACCGAAGCGTTTGGAGACCCCGTTGCAAGATATTGAGCGCCGCATTCTTATCCCGATCCATCACCAGCCCGCAATGGGGGCAGGTATGGGTGCGCTCGCTCAACTTCTTCTCGACCAATTCACCGCAGTGGGAGCACATCTTGGACGTATCGCGGGGATTCACCAGAATGACCGTTCGGCCAGCTTCTGCCGCTTTGCCGACGGTCATACTGACAAACTGGCTCCACGCCACGTCCATGATGCTTTTGCGCATTCCGCACCCGCGTCTCACTCCCATTTCCAACGGCGCGAGGTCTTCAAACACGATCACTTGATACTGATTGACCAATTCTCGGCTGCGCTTGTGCGCAAAGTCCGAGCGGCGGTTGGCTATCCGTTCGTGGATCTTTGCCAGGAGCGCTTTCTGTTTAGTGTTTTCGATCCAATCCTGAGCGTTCTTGGCGGCATCCTTGCGCTTCTGAACCCGCTTCAAGTCGGCTTCGTCCTTGCGATAAAAGCGCGGGTTCTCGATTTGCTCACCATTCGAGAGCGTGGCAAAGGACACGAGTCCCACATCCACACCCGTGATATGTTCAGTCGGCGGGAGCGGGCGCGCCTCCGTTTCGCACGACAGCGCCACGTACCATTTACCAGTACGCGAGCGAGTGAGTGTGACCGTCTTGGGTGTTCCTTCGATTGGCCGATGCAGGACGACCTGCAGCGCGCCGATCTTGCTCACAATCAATCGGTCGCCTTCCAGTCGTACACCGTTCCCGTATTGCGGATAGGCGATACTGTCGTATCGCCCGAACTGTTTGAAACGCGGATAACCAGGATCGTCAGCCCCTTCTTTCACGCGACGAAAGAACGACTGAAAGGCCAGATCAACGCGCTGTGTCACGTTCTGCAACACCTGGCTATGCACCAGCTTGAGGGATGGTCTTTCTTCTTTCCAGCTCGGCAGCATGGCTTTGGTTTCGTACCAGGAGAGCGAGACACCCTGCGAGAACGCATCACGGCGCGCCGCAAGCGTCTGGTTGTAGACCCATCGGCACTCTTCCAGCATAGTATTCAGGATACGCCGCTGGCCGTTCGTCAGATAGATGCGGTATTTGAAGGCTTTTCGCATGTTTTAGGTATACCATACAACTACCTAAAACGCAACATTTGTGCTAACCATTTCAGCGGTCTAAAGCCGCTAAAGCGAGGAAAGGGCTTCTATCCGGGTGCCCTCTGGGCGTAGCTAAAGCTCCTGGGGTTTGCGCCCTCCTTTTCTAAAGCTGCCGGCCTGGTAATTTCCGTGCCGCTCGATGATATTTCTGGAGGTATCACTGTTATGAGCCGTGCCCAGTCGCAAGCCGCCCCTGGTGTTCCGACCTGCCAGGCGCATCCGCGCCACTCGCGCTCGGTACACGAGACATGTGCCAACTCCGCGAAAGGCGCCTACATTATCGGGCCGCTTCCCGGCCGCGCGGGCGCTGCGGGTGCGGCCTGGTCGAACGTTTGACGAGCTGATCGCGGCAAGCGCGCAGGACTCGCCGGCGTCGTAATGCGGACAACGAGCAGTACAACGGAGCACTAACATCGATGGAATCAAAGATTGGCCTGGCCGGCGATATGGGCAGCCAGAAGCGGGCGTAATAGGTCAGGGGGTTGACAGATTCGGCACTGTATGGCATCCTTGCCGCGATGCATGAGGAGCCGTTCAACCTACTGGGCGTTTCACCCGACGATTGGGCCAAGACGCCTGAGAGT
>Ga0137367_10001535_pt1 | contig 18193 bp, 23 predicted proteins | sample SagtaG_14_FD_104939 | JGI IMG/M metagenome (GOLD analysis project Ga0137367, IMG submission 104939) | Vadose zone soil microbial communities from Sagehorn Ranch, Mendocino, California, USA - Sage1_L_80_16 metaG | ecosystem: Environmental > Terrestrial > Soil > Vadose zone | place: USA... | reverse complement strand
TATTCCAGCCTTCTCCACAATGACAATTGATGGAACCACTAGACAGGTGACAGTTCAATGTCCAGGGGTGGTAGCACCTATTCTCGCTGACCATCTGACGGTTACCCCATTTGCATGGCCCCTCTTACAATGTATTGACTCCTGTATCTGTATTGAAACAGAAGGCATAGCAGTTGCTTCAGATGCTACCGTCACTGTCTATGTGGTCCCAAGAGAGATGTAGAAATAGAAAGGAAAACAAATGACAATTCCTACTAATAGAACCCTAGCTACCTCTAAAGAAGATCACGTAAGTGATCACAATGGTATAGCAGAATTAGTTAATAATGCTGTACCAGCTGCCACTCCTTTTACCACAACTACAATGCCAAATACTTATAGTGGTTTAGGAAATATAGTTGTGCTTGTTTTACCTGTAAATGACGTAGCGCTCGCCATAACAACCCTAGGTGAAACTTTCCCTAAAGTTGTCCACACAGATCGTTATATCTCCTTTGGAGACGGAACTGTAGACCCAATCTCTGGAAATGCATATATTGTTAGGGACGCTCATCAAGCTGGAATGCCTTCAGGTGATTGTTTGAGCACAGGGAATTTATTAATGAACGCCGTTCTTCAGTCTCCTGCAGACAGCTCATTTACGGACCACGGAATTCAACTGATTTCACCGAACGGCACTAGATATTTTCTTAGTGTTGACAACGCAGGGGCTCTTTCTACTGTTGTTGTCCCCTAAACCTAAATAACTAGAGAAATTAGGTACATAATGGCCTATAAGTATGGATTTTGTGATGGATTCAGTGATGATCTCTGTGGGGTAAGTGATAAAGGAACTATCACCCCCATTGGCAATATGCTAGGGTGTAGTTCACATGTGGCATACGTTCAAGACAAGTGTCAAGGGCCACGCCTCTGCGAGCTTCTTGATATAAGTGAATTGAACTATGATCGCAGATTAGATGATGTCTCAGAAGCCTTCGTAGAAATTCCTCTCTCAGGGGATGAACATGATTCGTGCTGTTCGTGCTTAGCAGACGTCGAACCGTGGTGTCATATATTAACGATTGTTAGAGAAAGCGATGGAGTTGTTTGGTCTGGACCTATTACCAAAGTAGTATACAGATATAATTCTGTTAGAATCGAAGCTAGGGATAAATTAGCATGGCTTCAAAAGAGAGTTAATGAAGTAGATCTTTTCTATCCACCTGGATCCACCGTCCCATACACAGATGTCGCTCAAGACATCATAGAAACAGCCATGGCGGAAGACGATTCTCCTTGTGTTCTAGATTGTATTATAAATAATGGGGACGGACTTCCTGCTGGAGCAGACAGAGGAATTGATTTCCCAGCTTTTGGCGGACCTACTGCCTTTGATGATCTTCAAACCCTAGCAGATTTCGCTGTTGATTATACTGTAATGAACCAATGCATAATTCTTGGTCCTGAACAGCTCCCTGCGATAGCAATTGGAATTTTGACAGACGAACACATTTTAGGTGAACTGGAAATCACCAAGGATGGGATACAACAAGCAAACACCATATTTGTTCGTTATGAAGGGGATGCAGACTGCGACCCCGGAGGAACTTGTGATCTACAAGGAGCATTAACTTGCCCTTGTCCTGGAATTGCTGAAGGAGCCCAAGAATGTTATGGGTTGACTGAGCAGGTTTTTGATGATTTCGGTTTGAATAACGTAGACTCAGCTAATCAAGTTGCAAGCTCAATTTTGAATAATACTAGAATTGCTCCACGGATTCTTGAATTTCCGCCTGGGACCAGACTTTCCCCAGAAACTCCTTGGTCATTAAATGAAATGATTCCTGGACAAAGGATGGATGTGGCTCTTTCTAAGCTCTGTCTTCCAATTTTCCAAAGTTTCAAAATTCAAAAAGTTGAAGTTCGAGACGGAGCTGCAGGAGAAGAAATAAGTATTGATCTTAAGGCTTTGAACCCACTATAATAAGGAAGAGGGGCAGAATTGCACGGCAAAGAGACCCTTAAACGCTCTGCCCAACGGAACATACGTGCCCAAAGCAGAGCGAAAACACGAAAACAATCTTATCTCACAATTGGTAATTGGAGACTTGAGGAAAATTCAGATGGAGATCTTGTTTTAACTAATCTTAAAACTCAAAAAACAATCATAATAGGGGAGGAGGGAGACTAATGGCTAAGTGTGCTGGATGTTCTGGAGGGTTGATAAGTGTCTCTCATTCTGATACAAATTGTATCCACTTAACTGGTGATGGGACATCAGGGAGTCCATTAGTAGCTACACTACAAATTGACCCTGCTTCTCCCGCAGCTATAACATGTGGAGCTTCTGGACTTTCTGTAGAAGGTGGTAGCAGTGCTTGTGCTCAGAAAAACATGTACACTGTTTCTACTGTTGGTCCTACAGGATTAGGAGTATATTTAGGAACAGCTGAACCCTTTCTTAGTTGCGCTGATTTTATTGGAGACGGAATAAACGATGATGTAGCAATCCAAACGGCAGTTACAGCGTCCTACTCAGCTTATAACGTCGCTCTGCCCTTGCCCCCAGAAATCTATCTAAATACTGGAATATTTGGTTTAAGTGCTTCTGTTGATGTTAAGGGTGCCCCCCTGAGAGGCGCTTATAATACTTTAATAACAAATGCAGCCACCGCTACTGGATTTAATCTGTTGCGAAATCCTGGCTATATGACTAATCTACAACTTGGAGAATTACTAGCTCCTCTAGCAGAAGCACCTATTGTAATTGATACTCCAACAGGATTCCCGCCATATTTTGACAATGTGTCCGTAGCTAGTAACGGCATTGGTGTGGACCCAGGGATGATATTTTTTACTATTAGTGCTTCTTATCGCATCCAAAACTGTGATATAGATAATAATACTGCTACCGCAGTTATTCCTGGGATATATGAGAGCAATAATAGTGTCCCACTTAGAAGAATTCTTAACAACAGGTTCGTTGGGGCAAGCATTGATCTCATTGAACACTCTGGGGCTAACGCACAAATCAGAGACAATATCTTCTACGGAAACTCTACAACACCAGTTGTCGGTGACAGGGGAATGATCAATATCCTTTTAACCGGTGCTTTCACTGTCCAGCATCACGAGATTTCCGGTAACCATATTACAGACAGTCCTGGACATGGAATAGTTATAAATGGTGGTGCTGGAGGGGGACAGGCATTGCGCTTCCTTATCCATGACAATCTCATAGATAATTACGGCTACACTGGAACTAATGCCTATGACGGTATATTCTTAGCTGGGAACTCCGATGAACATGATATTCAAGGTAACATATGCCACAGCACACAAGCTGGGGCACGACACGGTGTAAATGTGTCTGCAGTTACATGTAACGACAATTTTGTTACGAACAATAACTTACTAAATTCAGGTGCAAGTGCTTCTTTCAATGATGCTGGGACAACTACCATATCAGCTGCCGGAAATAGACTCTAAGGGAAAGGAAGGAAATCTTGTGTTAGAAAACTACATATTTTTCAAAAACTCCAGCGGTGCTATTTACGGGGTTTCCCCTCGTGTAATTGAGGAAGGATTTACTCCTGAAGATGGCCATGTTGAAGCAACACCGGAAGAAAAAGAGGCCTTTACCAAAAAAATCTCAGAGGCTGCGTCTCTTGAACGCCCCAAGACAAAAGAAGATTTGCAAATCTTGTCTCTTGATCTAAAAGATAAGGGTGTTCTTTCGCAAGGAATTAAAAAGATTACCGGTGTAGATTTTGAGAACCTAAGTCAAAAAGACTTAAAACAGATAGAACAATCTAGACTAAATAAAAAGAATGCTATCAAGGAAGAAAAAAAGAAAGCCCTAGAGGCTGAGAAAAAGGTTAGGGCTGAGAGACGAGTAGCCTCAGAGGCTAAAAGAGAAGAAACTAAAAAATTAGCAGCTGTAGAAGCAGAAAAGCCCGCTCAGGAACTAACTCCTCTAGAAAAAAGAGAAGAAGCATTAAGAATAAAAGTTGCAGCTGCCAAAAATCTCATGAAGGAGGGTGATTAGTTTGTCTCAGAGACGCTTGGTACACCCAGATAAAATAATGTTGAAAGATTCAATTTGCTCTGTAGAAGAGTGTGATAGGCTATGCTTGAAGGGAATGTGGTTAGAAGATTTCAGTCCTCTTTGTCACATGCACACTACTCGTTGGCGTAGGACGGGGGATAACGAGTTGACTACCAATGGGGGTGATCCCAATTAGCATCTGTGTTGGGTGTGGATTAACAGTAGATGGATCTGGTGTTTTAAATGTGCTGCCAAGGCCTGGTGGAGGAATTAGCTGCCAGAATACTGGAGCAGCTGATGATGGAATATATGTTAATTTCCCATCAACTGCTGTAAACCACACAGACGGTAGCTGTGTGACCTTAACGGGGGATGGGTCCGGGGGGTCTCCCCTTCATCCCGAAATTCGTCTAGGAGGCTCTCCAAATGGTCTTCTATGTGGAGGGGACGGGCTAAGAGTAGATAGATCTGAGGACGCTTGTAATGGTATACAAATTCGAGCTAATGGGCTATATGCGCCCTGTCCGAACTCTATAGTGAATTCGATGAATGTTTCTCCTGCGTTTACTCCTTTTGGAATTAACTCTGCAGGAGCTGGAACCTTTGCTGTCCTTAGTGGATGTAATAGCAGCTGTAACGGCGGTTATTGGCATATTTGTAATACTCTTTGTTGTGCTGTAGCAGGATTCATTTCTTGTAGAGTATATGCAGGTGTTGTTTCAGGAGCTTCTTTAGGTTTTGATGCAGCAGTTCACATTGAAATTTCTATAAATGGAGCAGGTTTTACGGGAGCATCTCCTCCAACTTATACTCGTATGTCAAACTTAGCTGGCAACCAGACTTATTGGGATCTTGCGAACATGGAAGAAAGAAACCTTTTGGTTCTTAACCCTAATGAATGTGTTGATATTCAATTACAGGCTGTAGTCAATGTTTTTGCAGGAACAGCTACTTGGAGTGGTGGACCTAATTTCGAATATTATGTCCATCTAACTCAGACAGGATGTTGTTGATATGACTGAGAAAAACAAAAAAGTTAAAGAAGAAAATGTAGATGTTGAATTTGAGCAACTTCCTCTCTTTAAAGACAGAAAAACAAGTGAACAAATAAGAGAAGAGCTTCAAGCAAGATTTGATGCTGATAAACCAGTTCGTGACGCTTTACAGGCAAAGAGAGAAAAAGTATCAAAAGAACTAATTGCTCTTGGATTATCAAAAGAATCAGCTAAGTTTTTAGCAAACTTGGAGTGATTAATTTTCCACATTTACTGTTTATCCTTGCTGCTTTATTTATAGTGTTCTATGAGTTTTTTATATAAGGGCCGTTGGTGGGCAGATATACTTGTCTCGTCTCTGACGAAAAAACGGAAAGAAGTCAAAATGTCAAAAATTAAAAAGATTTGGGAGGAATTTAAAACCTCTGAAGTGGGGGGGCGATGTGGCTGCACGTCCTCTTGTTCCTGCATTTTCCAAGATTTAGTAGAAACTGACTGTATAAATGTGTCCGTTTCCGGAGTGGGAAGTTCAGGGTCGCCTTATATTGTCACTGCTGATATAGTTCTTGATCCAACTGTAGGAAATCTTATAAGCTGCGAGCCAACAGGACTTCGTGCAGATGTATCAACTCTGCCTTCCGATTGTGTTGATCTCTTAGGGGCAGGAACTCCCGGTGACCCCCTAACTGCTAACCTTGTTTTTGCCCCAGACACAGATTCATGTCTTAACTGTGGTGCTGGTGGGATTCAATTAGTCTTTGATCCAGCAACCCAGAATTGCCTTAATTGTGGTACGAACGGTATTCAGTTAGTAATTGATCCTGATATCACTAACCAACTTTCATGTGGTGGCGCAGGCCTTTTTGTTCCTACGCCTGCTGCGCCTCCTGCTGGAATTTCTATTGATGGTTCTGGGACCGGCGCAGTTGCTGCTGCTCACTCAGGTGATACAGCCACAGCCTCTTCGACGGACGCCCTGGCTATCGGGCGTAACGCCGTGGCTTCCACCGGTACAAACGCTATCGCTCTCGGTGGAGGCCCTGCAGCTGCTCAAGCGGCCTCTGCTACTGGTCTCGCAGCCATCGCTCTGGGGTCTGCTGATGGCACTGTTAATGGGGCAAGAGCAACCGGGGCTCGTTCCATCGCAATTGGTGGAGGTGACGCTGGGACGAGTGGTGGGGCCAGTGCCACTGCATCCAACGCTATTGCTATCGGTAAAGGAACCACTGCCACCGATGTCGCTGCAGTTGCAATTGGAAATGTTGCGGTTTCAAGTGGTGTGCTGGCAAGTGTCGCTGTTGGAGGCAGCAGTAATGCCACCGGTTCTGGTGCTGTTGCGGTCGGAGGTTTGACTACAGCGAGTACCGCAGGGGCGATCGCTTTGGGTTATGGGACAATTGCCAATACCGCCACTCAAACCATCGCAATTGGCGGCGGCTCCAACACAACCTCTGCTCCAAATTCTACTGCTCAAGGTGCTATTGCCATAGGTGCTTCTAATGGTGCTGCCATTCTTGGTGCGAGAGCTTCTGGAACCAGTTCCATTGCTATCGGCTCGGGTGATGCCGCTAATGCAGGAGCATCTGCTACTGGTTCTCATGCTATCGCTATCGGAATTACAGCAATTGCTTCTTCTTCTGATACCATTGCTATTGGTCAAACTACTACAGCTTCAGGTTCAACTACAATTGCAATTGGGGCTATTGCTGTTGCTTCAAGTTCTCGTGCCTTGGCTCTTGGTGCCAATGCTGTTGCTTCAACAGGAACAGAGCCTATTGCAATTGGTTCAGGTTCTGATGCGACTCGTGCTCCTGCAGCCACAGCTACCGGTGCTATTGCTATTGGTGCGAATGATACTGCAGCCACAGTCGGTGCTAGGTCTTCTGGTGCACAATCGGTTGCCATCGGATCAGGAACAGCTGCTCAAAATGGTGCTGGCGCCAGTGGTGATCAGGCAATTGCCATTGGACGTACTTCAAATGCTTCAGCTACAAATACTCTTGCCCTCGGTCCTAATACGATATCATCTGCTGTAAGAGCCGTATCTCTGGCCTTCCAATCTACAGCTTCTCAAGCTGATGCCATTGCTATTGGTGCTAATTCTGTCGCATCAACAGCTACAAATACCGTGGCTATTGGATCAGGAAATACCGCCACACAGGCTGCATCAGCTACTGGACTTGCTGCCATTGCTATTGGTTCTAATGGCACAGCTGCCACAGCTGGTTCTAGAGCTTCCGGTGCGCAATCTATTGCTATAGGTGGAGGAACAGCAGGGACAGCGGGAGCTTCAGTTGCAGGAGATGGTGGAATTGCTATTGGGGTTGCATCGTCCGGTGGAAATAATCTCAGCAATGTGGCCATAGGAGACCACAGTACATCTACAGGAGGCCAATCTGTTGCCCTTGGAGCTTATACAGCTTCGAGTGCTGCAACAGGAATTGCCATAGGTTATACAGCTAGTGCTTCATCTGGTACGGGCAATATAGCTATCGGTGTGTTGTCTGTTGCTTCAGCTGGGAACGGATATGCGGTTGCTCTTGGTAGTAGTGGTTCTGGAGTGGCAGCGCAATCTGCACAGGTAAGTGGCGAAGGTGGTATTGCCATAGGAGGAAGTGCTGCAGGGACCAACGGATCTCGTTCTTCTGCTCTTAGTAGTATCGCTATCGGATCTGGAGATGGGACAAATGCTGGAGCCTTAGCTTCTCATGCTAATGCTGTAGCACTTGGTAAAGGAGTAGTAACAACTACTACCAACCAGGTCAACATCGGAACTAAACGACTCCATCTCGGTGGTCCAACTACTGCCCCTGCTGACGGCGACCTTGTTAATGGTCAGATTTCGTTCTGGATTGACGAGTCTGGAAACAATCTAGCATTCAAATGTAAACTTAGTGGAGGCACAGTTAAGAATGGTACTGTTGCAATAGCGTAGTACGAAGAGATCTGAGGTTTCTAAATGGCTAAATGTTCTGGATGTTCATCAACAACCTGTAATTGCTTTCTAGAAGTAATAGATAGTCCTACTGTTACTTTAACAAAGATTGGGACAGGATCCCCCGGCGATCCTTGGAGCATTCAGGCTGATTTTATTGGGAGTACCGTACATGACGGGGTGGGAATAGGGTCAACTTATACTTCTCTAAGCGTTAATTCTCCTGTGTCTAGTGGAGAGGGATCAGTAGCGATTGGGCAATTTGCCTTAGCTGGTGGAGGAGCATTTGGTGGTGAAATTGCTGTTGGTTGGAATACCGATGCTACTAACACAAATGCGCTAGCTATAGGGACTGGAGCCCAAGCCACTGGAGACTCTGCTACTGCTGTTGGACCAAACACCAGTTCTAGTGGATCAAGTTCAATAGCTCTTGGGAATGGTGCCACTGCAACAGCGAATTTTGCTATTGCTCTTAAAGGCGCCGCTTCGGCGGATGATACTCTGACTATAGGAAGATCTTCAGCAGCATCCATTGGTTTTGGAATAGCTATCGGTACTAATTCTCTTGCCTCTACTGGCAATGAGGCAATAGCGATTGGAAGTGGTACAAATTCTACTGCAGGACCACAGTCTACCGCCCAAGGGGCTATTGCAATAGGGGGTAGTAATGGGGCTGCTGTTAACGGGCCCAGAGCTAGTGGTTTTAGTTGTATAGCAATAGGTTCTGGTGATGCGACTTTTGCAGGAGCATCTGCTACAGGTGACTATTCAATTGCTCTAGGAGAACGATCCTCTGCTGCTGACACTTCTATTGCCATTGGTTATGGATCAAGCGGGACTCTCTTAGGGACTTCATTAGGAGTTTTTGCAACAACTGCTGGAACACAAGCTGTAGCTATTGGTTCAGGAGCAGACGCTACAAGAGGTCCTTCAGCTGCTGGTTCTAATGCCATTGCTATTGGGACAGGCGGAGTCGCAGGGGTCAACGGAGCTAGAGCTTCTGGTACAACTTCTATTGCTATTGGTTCTACTACCACAACCGGAGCCGCTGGTGCCTTGGCTTCAGCGACAGGCTCAATTGCGATTGGAAATAATAGTATCTCATCTATTGCACAAAGTGTTGCAATTGGGTCTCGTGCTACAGCTAGTACTGGTGCTAGTTCCATTGCTGTTGGTGGTGGAGTTGATGCTACTCGTGCTCCATCTGCTACTGGTGTAGCAGCCATATCTATTGGAGGTAATGATACAGCAGCAAATAATGGTCCTAGGTCCTCTGGGGCTCAGTCAATTGCTATTGGTGGAGGGACCTCTGGTGCTTCAGGAGCGAGTGCAACTGCTGCCCAGTCTATAGCAATAGGTCGAGCAACCTCAGCAACTCATGCTACAGCCGTCGCTCTTGGTGCTGGGGCAACAACTACTGCAACCAACCAAGTTCGGCTGGGGACTGCTGCTGAGAGTGTTTCTATTCCTGGTTTCACAAAAGCTGAGAAGCAAATTTATCCAGCAACTGATGCTCTAGCAGCACAAACTGCTTCAGGACTTCTAGCAGGAACAGGAATTCCAAACAACGCCAACGGAAATAACGGAGATTTTTATTTTAGATCTGATGGTGGCGCCGGATCGTGTGTCTATCAGAAGCGAGCGGGGTCTTGGGTCGCTACTGGCGCTTAATAGAAAAGGAAAGGAAAAGTTATGGCTTGGTATCCAAAAGCTAATCGAACAGTAGTAGGAAACAATTCTGGACCGTTTTTAGGGGGTCCTTATAAGGGAGTTCTGCATACGACGGAGGGCAGTTCAGCTTCCGGTGCTATAGGAGCATTTAAAACCAATAACTCCTGGCCCCACTTCTTAGTTGATTATAGTGGTAATGTGTGGCAGTTTATAGACACAATTCGTGGTGCTAGGGCTCTTAGAAACCTAGCTGGTGGCGTTCAAACCAATCTGGATTCAGCTGTACAGATAGAGGTGGTGGGGTTTGTCAGCAAACCTAATGAACATCCAGTTGCACAGATAGAAGCTCTTAAGGCTCTTATGAGGTGGATAGAAACAACAACCGGGGTTAAGCCATTGGGTCCAGGAAGGGCTTTTGCTACTGCTTACGGTCAAAATTATTTGAGATTTACTAACCAAGAATGGGATAATTTTCCAAATTGGTGTGGACACTGCCACGTCCCAGAAAATTTGCATTATGATGGTTTGATAGTTCCAGACTTTCTAACACTACTTCCAACTCCTGGCTTCACTGTTCCGGTGAGTTACTATTCGGAGGCGATTATAGTGCCCTTTACTATTTCACGTTCACAAGGTGGATATTCAGTTGTTGGTGGAGACGGTGGAGTCTTTTCTTATGACACACCTTTCTATGGTTCTCTAGGTGGGGTTGCTCTTAGTTCTCCAATTGTAGTTGGTTCTTGGACCCCTTCTGGAGCAGGCTATTGGCTAGTCGGTGCTGATGGAGCAGTTTATGCCTTTGGGGAGGCTGTTTGGCGTGGTGGTTTAAATACATCTGGAGCCCTGGGAAATCGAAAGATAATTGGTGTTGTCCCAAGGGGCATAGGATACAGAATTGTAGCTCTAGATCCTTCGGGGGACAGTTCTCCCTTTGATTTTTATGACTTTCTGTGATAATAGGAGATAGATTTGAAAATCCTAGTATGAAATGGCCTCGTAGTCAAAACTATGTGCACATGAAGCGACCCCAGGCTGGTCCAACAAAACATGAAAGATCTACTGATAAGAAACTACAGGAAATAAAGATAAATGAAAAAGAACATTGATCAACAAATAGTTGAAAAGGTATTGTGTTTACCACCAGAATCTATCAAGGCATTTATGTCCAGATTAGACTATGAAACTCTCGGTTATTTGGAAAACATTCTAAATAAATACGAAAAAGATTTAGATCAAACCTAGAAAGGGTGGAAAGATGGCTGAACAAGTTAGAGCAAGTAAGAGTAAGAGTGAAGAGAAGCGTGTTACAGAGCTTGAAAAGGCCAAGGTAACAGAGAAAACTGATGAACAAAAGAAGAAGGAGGAGGAAGAACTAGACGCTCTTCTCGCAAGTATTGACGAGGCATTAGGAGATGATCTACTGCAAAATTCTGAGCAGTTCATTCGGGATTTCGTCCAAAAAGGAGGCCAGTGATAGGTGTGGTATAATAAAGATGTAGATTGATATTATTACACACTAGAAGGGAATATAGAATGGTAGGACCAGGAATTTTTTGTGAACAATGTGGAAAAGAATTAGACCCATCTAAACGGAATGGAAGTAGATTTTGTAACAAGACTTGTTCCAGCACACACAATGCTATTGTCGGAAGACGTGTTGGTCCAGATAATCATATGTGGAACGGGGGGTCAAGAGCACACATACTCTACCCCACATATAATAACATGATTCAAAGATGTTATAATCAAGAAAGACCAGATTTCCATAATTATGGAGGTCGGGGCATATCTGTATGTGAATCATGGAAAAGTAATTTTTGGGAGTTTGTGAAAGACATGGGTGAACGACCTGAAGGAATGACACTTGATAGGACGAACAATGATGGGCCCTACTCTCCAGAAAATTGTGTATGGTCCACAAGAAAGACCCAAGGCAGAAATCAGAGAACAAATAATTTAATTGAAGCGTTCGGAGAAACAAAGACAAGAGCAGACTGGAGCGAAGATCCCAGGTGCTCTGTCGACTATTTCACCATTCGCTATCGTATTGACGCTGGGTGGGACCCTGAAGATGCAATCACGACGCCATCTTGGGGAGAAGCCAAAAGTAGACGTTCAAGATGGAGCACAGTGCTATGAGTTTTATGAAACCTTCTTCTATTTCACTCCAGACTACTATTAGTGCTGCAACAGCCTCTAATCATGAGGGCGTGGCTCAAATTCTTCCACATCATCCTATTACATGCACCGCAGAACTTTTTTTTGATGAAGAAGGCTGTATGTATTGCACACACGCCAAAGCTCCTCAGGGTGATGCAAGAACACAAGCATCACTGAATCATTCAATGGCAATTTTAATTCTAGAACTTGCCTCTAAATTGTAAAAAAAGGAATAGGAAATGAACGCACCATTATTTTATCAAGATAGTTCTGGATCAGTAACACAATTCTCTGGAGAGTTGGTTGCTCATGTATCGTCTGAGTTAAGTGTGAAAGACAGGCATACCGAGTTTGATCTTTTTCTTTCTGATGACGATATCTGGATTTTGCAGGGCGTAGGAAGAACTAAAATTGAAACCGAAACTGATCGCTATTGGGTAATTTGTAGCAAGGATGTAAGTGACGTGTTACAAGGCATTATTGGGTCTGACGTTAGTCGCTTAGCGAAAAAATTAATAGCGACAGCTCTGACCAACTTAGCGGAACTAGAAAACTAAAAAAGTCCGTTTTATATCAGGGAAAGCTAAAAAAGGGCAGTGTCTTATAGACACTGCCCTCTTTTTGTTTTAAATTGAAGTCACAAGCAAGCGAGGCACATAATATGCCAGAGGAACCCCAACAAACAGAAGGAGAAGTCCTAGGGCAATGAAGCCCCAACCCAGCCCAACAACTAGCTGTGCTACACCAAAAGCTGCCACAGAAAGCATCAGGCCCGTACGAAGGAAAGCACCGTCCTTAGCGGTTGCCCGGGCGGGGTTGGCTACAGGCTTGCCACTAGCATCTAGCTGAGCAAGCTTGGCATCATTAGTGCCATTCTTCCCATCAGCTGCCAGGTACTTTTCAATTGTGGCATACGTCTTGCCACCTGTTGCCTTCATGGTGTGCATCCAAATAGCGTCAGCCTCTGCTTCTGCAGTTTCAGCATTCACCACTGGCTTATTACGCAACGCCACATTCGGGGCATCGGCGGAAACGGTTACCTGCTCTCTGGTGAGTCCGGATCTAACATCATCACGAGCGTTGTTGCCTTGTACAATTGCAAAAATCCCTCCGAAGAAGAATCCTAGGGCCACCAACAGAGTTGGCACAAACACGAACCGACGGACAGCTGCTATATACATTTTTTATCCTTTTTCCTAAATTAACCGAAAAAGTTTTTCGGTTGTTTTTCTCACAGATTTCTCTGCGGATCTTGTAGCCTAGCACTATCTGCTAGGTCTCAAACACATGTGGTGATGCTCAGAACTCGCTGGTCTTCCGCATCCTTGGCATTCGTCATTCTCATGCCCAGGTGCCACCTCACATATTGAATCTGAAGTTGGGTGGCAGAAGAACACATCATCCACATCTTGTTTAAGAATGTGGTCATCATAGAGTTTGAGAACGTCATCAATAAGTTGGCTTTGACTCCACACATACAGATGGCTCATACGGGTGCGAAGTGCACTGGCTAGCCCTTCAGCGATCTCCCTCCATTCACATTCATGCATTCTACTCCTCCTTATGAAACTGTTTTAGAAAATTCTGGGTAAGCTAGAACTCCCATTTCTGGAAGATCTAAGCCTCCCACTTCATCTTCGTAACTAGAACGTATACCTCCCTTAGTTAGTCTATTCTGTGCTTTGAAGAAACTAAAGGCAATTCCGAACATGACGGTTGATATTACTAATGCACCAATTCCTTGAGCAGCAAGTTGCCTTATACCGTCATGCCAATCATAAAGAATTCCAGCTACTCCACCGTTTAAGTTCTTGGTAAGGTTCCATCCAGCACCATAAGATCCATCTGCAAAAATGCCTACTGCTAGTACTCCAAAGATCCCACAGACACCGTGGACACTAATAGCCCCGACAGGGTCATCAATCTTTAATTTGCGTTCTACAAACCAAACGCTCTCCAAGACTAACACACCTGCAATAGCCCCAATTACTGCTGCAGCCCAAGGCTGAACAAACGCACAAGGAGCGGTTATGGCCACAAGTCCAGCTAACATTCCATTTGCCATCATTGTTGGGTCAGGCTTTCCAGAACGCTTCATAACCCAAAACATTGCTGCTATACTTCCAAATGCGGCAGCAATGGCGGTATTTGCAGCAACAATAGCAAATTGTATGTCAGAAACTGATAGTGTGGAAGCTGCATTAAATCCAAACCACCCAAACAAAAGAATGAATGTTCCTAGCATTCCCATAGGAATGTGATGACCAGCAATAGTACGAGGACTACCTTCAGGGCCATATTTCCCTAGGCGTGGGCCAAGGACGATAGCACCAGCGAGAGCGGCAATACCACCAACAGCGTGAACAACACCACTCCCAGCAAAATCCACATAACCGAAGCCGAGATGGAGAGAGTTTCCAAGTTGTGAAAGCCAACCGCCGCCCCAAGCCCAGTTACCAAACAGAGGATAATAAATAGCTCCACAGAATAGCCCCCATCCAATAAATGACTTCCACTTCCAACGCTCTGCCATAGATCCAGTTGGAATAGTCGCTGTAGTATCCATGAATGCTAGCATGTACAGGAAGAAAGCCATAACAGAAGCTGAGATGGCCTTACCTGAGAGTGCCCACCCGCCTTGAGATAAAAATACCCAGTTTCCTGAGCCTATCAAGGAATGTCCAATAGGACTATCGTAACCAAAAAGTCCAGGAGATGAATACCCTCCAAACATTAACGAATATCCTACCAGAAAGAATGCTACTGCTCCTAGTCCGAAAATGGCAAAATTAGTGCTAACTACATGAGCGGCGTGCTTCGCCCGGCAGAAGCCGGTCTCGACCAGAGCGAACCCGGCCTGCATGAAGATCACCAGGACCGCTCCGATCACTATCCATAAAAGATTCAGAGAAGTGGATAAATGTGTAATATCTGGAGTCATTGAGTTAGACCATCCATTCTAAAATTTGTACGAGCAAAATTACCAAAAAATTCTATAGCTTTATCATCATAAGCCTGGGCTGCTTCTTCCTCAGTATTAAAGGAACCTATCCAATTGTTCTTATTATTCCTTTGGATTTGTGCAACCCACTTATTCGATCTTCTATAAACTCCCTTAAATTTTGAAGTCGCGGGTCCTCTCGCAAGTCTCCTTGGTTTTTGTGAATTTCCAGCATTATCAGACTGACTGCAAGGTCTGAGATTAGAACGTCGGTTATCTAGGCCTATACCATTTATGTGATCTGTTGCTGAATCTCCAGTTAAAAATTTATGCATTCTTGTGTTTTTTCCATTTATCCAGGCCTTAGCATACACGGTATTTCTACCTTCATCTTCTCCATAAGCCCACCAATTGAACTGAGATAGTAATATAAAATCACTATCATCTATAATTGCATAATAGGGGGAATTTGGATTCTTGCTGTCTTTAACGGGGATTATCATTGTCATATTTAAACTAATTTTTCTTTCTCTGTAGGATTAGTATCCCGCATCATTGAGGGAGTCTCTTAGTGTGTTAGTACTGTTTTTCTATCCTTTGTAATTGAATACTTGATGCAAAATATGTACAATCTTTACAAGATCTTTCTGGTCCTCCATCACTTGTTCCACTGCCTTGTAAGCACCGGGAGCCTCATCAATGAGAGTATCGTAACGGTCTTTGTTCCATGTCTTGCCTATCATCTGGTCTACAAATACACCTCTATCAAGTTCCTTTTTGGCTCTACTTCTAGACATTGTACGCCCAGCACCATTGAGAACACGAATTGTATGAACTTGGGTTTCCGAGCCCTTCTACAATATAGCTACTTGTTCCCATAGAACCTGGAATGACGCCAAGGTCTCCAACAGCCGCCTTGATGGCCCCCTTACGGGTAACCCAAATATTATGACCATTATGATTTTCTTTGGCAGTATAGTTATGATGGTTGTTGATTATTCTAACAACAGGCACACCGTCACCAATAATATTTTCTAAACTATGCAGAGCAGCAATCATCATAGCACTTCTATTTTCCCTAGCATAGTCTTGTGCCCAAAGAAGATCAGAAATATAATGCTGGAATTCCGAAGTACCCTCAACGAAGTACGCTAGATCCGGATCTTCCAGCTTAATGAACATCTGCTTCATTAAGGTCTTTGCCTTGGTAATGTGTCCAGTAGCGAGCTGGTTTCCAATTCCTCGGGACCTGGAATGTAGCATAATCCAAACTACATCCCTTTCATCTAAACAAATTTCAATGAAATGATTTCCAGAACCGAGAGTCCCGAACTGTGAAATAGCTGTTGACTTCTGCTTAGAAGTTAATTCTGTTTTAGGCCATCCTATAAGATTTTCAACGTTAATAGACGAATCCCAGCTATCATGGCCCTTTCCAATACCAGCAGGGATTGACTTCTCAATCAAAGGCATAAGGGCGTCTAAGTTTTCTGGGAGGGCTTGACTTGTAAGTTCTGTTTCTAATGCTATAACGCCGCAGCCGCAGTCAACCCCGACACAAGACGGCACGATAGCACCCTTTGTGGGGATAACTGAGCCAATTGTGGCGCCCATTCCGTAGTGTGCATCAGGCATCAGAGCCAAATGGCCAGCCAAAAAGGGGAGTCTGGAAGTTCTTTGTGCTTGCTGCATGGCCTCCTCTTCCAGAACGGAAGCCCAGTTTAGAACGTTATCTGTCTTTGTAGGTGTCATTTTCTTTCTTTTAGTTTTTTATTTAACCCATAATTGTACTCGTTCTCCCACAGGATCCCTTTTATCTGAATTAGCTCCGAATTTATACCCACCTGTGGCAACAACAAATTCATCTTTGTAAACAAATTCAACTTCTTTTAACAGTTCCATATGGATTTGGAGCCCGTTGTCTCCTAGCTTGGGTTTATAATTAAATACAAATTTACCGTCTTTTTTGAGAACTCGGTAGAGTTCGCTCCAGGCTTGTTTATGTAACACCCAATATTCATCTAGAGTGCCTGTTGCTTTGACATAAGAAGCTGTGTTACGGTTATTTAAAACATATGATTCGTCTTTAGATAAATATTTAGCAGAAAGATCGTAGCCCCTTCTTCCTTTCCAAGAACTTGGAGCTTTTGGTCTATTATAATCAGAAAATCTAACCCCAGCATACGCTGGTGATGTGATTGCCCCATCAAAAGAATCATTTTCAAACAGTAGCTGTGTCGCATCCCCTAAAGTTAGAAATTCAGGCCACTGATCTACATAAGCTGGTTCTATCTCAATCGCAACTAATGTTCTAGTGGGTGATTTTAATATCTCATTTAATCTTATACCTGTTCCTCCAAATGGATCAATTATTTTTCCATCAGGAATCCACCCCCTACTTAAAGCGCCTTCTAATATACCTTTAGTATATTGAGCTGGATGCTTTGTAAATGACTCAGGTATAGATGCCATAAGGTATCTCCCATACATGTTGAAAGTACCCCGCCTTAATAGCTATGGATAACATTTCTAACCCATAGCCAGCCACTGGAATATGTGATGTTACTAAAACAGCACAAGCAGTTGGTTTAACTGCTTTTAATAGGGCCACATTTGCGATAGCCTTCTTTAGAGTGTCTGTTCTAAGGCATCCAGGTCTGGGTCCTTCATTAGAGCCTTTAACCTCAAAATATACACCACAAATTTCAAAATCAAATTCACATCCTGCTATTTTTACATTTCTATTAGGCATAAGCCCCGCATCGGTAAACATTCTTAGAACAGTGTTTTCATAACTAGCTCCTTGTTTAGATGAACGAGACTGAAAATTTACTTCTTTATGGTTGATGTGGACTCCTTAAGTTCATCCTGATACTCCGATTCGGTGGAAGCAAACGTAATCTCCTCATGTAGCAACTGAAGCAGGAAGCGCACGTCAATCACATTCCGGGCACTCACAGGGATTTGAGAGAACATGATTCTGAATACTCAATAGTCGTTCCGCTGCTATTCACACTGAAACTACAAATGTGTAGGCCTTATTACCATGTCCAAGGTCCTTGATATAAAGATGATCGCTGGCCTTTATACCCCACCCCACATTCAAAGCCCCAGAACTAGAACTAGTTGTTGAAGCAAAGGCAGTGTTAGTTGAATCAACGTGGTTATAGATAAACTCTAGCTCATCGTAATCATGCTGATTAGGGTGCTGATTACTTTCAGGACTTGAGGTGTAATCCATACAAGTATTTAAGTTTGCGTTATCAAACACTTCATCCTGATGATCAAGTCCTAGAGTGTGCCCAATCTCTTGACAAACAACGAGTTGCTTCTCAGCAGAAGACATTTGATATGAGTCGTTTAACTTAACGGTGCCTTGAATAATGTGATCTCCTGAGATCCAGACCGTAGCCACACCAAGCCAGCCGTTCCTGCCGTACTTGGCATTACAAACTTCTACT
>Ga0137367_10001532_pt1 | contig 18206 bp, 14 predicted proteins | sample SagtaG_14_FD_104939 | JGI IMG/M metagenome (GOLD analysis project Ga0137367, IMG submission 104939) | Vadose zone soil microbial communities from Sagehorn Ranch, Mendocino, California, USA - Sage1_L_80_16 metaG | ecosystem: Environmental > Terrestrial > Soil > Vadose zone | place: USA... | reverse complement strand
CACATGTGCCTTCAATCATCAAAACGCAGCCAACAACGACATGCAGCCAATCTGCTCCACACACCACGACGACTCGGGCAGCATTGAAGTCATCGTGGCTGGGAGTTGGATGGGTATTGATGGATCACAGTCTGGATTGACGATGCCGGGGAGGAGATCTGTGCCGGGCTGTGGGTAGCGTCCGACCTGTTAGAATGGAGGTTACCTGGGATACGCCCGGTGTATTTGTAGGCGCATCGGCAGATCTGGCAACACATGAAACTGTTGAGTCACGGTTGGAGAATGAGTCTTGAGAGGGATATTATGAGTATGAAGACGCACATTACCAGGGCGCCTATGACCACTACGTAGTTTGTGGCAGGATGGTGGGCTTTGATCGTGCTCGCCGCCCAGCCCAAGGCCAGCGCGATGGACAGGGTACCAGATTCTATATAGGGGGGTCATCCCAACGATATAGAAACATTTGCAGGCTCTTGTAGGGAGACTCTGGTAAAATTGGGGCATCGAAAACACGATCCATGCTGCTTCACTACTGCTTACACACAGGAAACCTTTGAAGTATTGGAAGCAGTGAAGGGATTGGACAGAACAACAATTGCAGCAATCTCGAAAATCGAACTAGCTGGACGTATTTTTCGCATTTGACCTATTGCCCCCGTAGCTCAATGGACAGAGTAACAGACTTCGAATCTGGTGGTTGCGCGTTCGACCCGCGCCGGGGGCACCTTTCTATTCCCCTAAATGAAAATACACACGTAACATCCTTGCTGTTAGAACGTCTTGAACGTATCAGCGATGTTTGGAATGGGTTTATTGACGGTCTTCACATCCTATCTTTGTAATGACTTCTACTTACACTTAACACCTCAGCCGAATCAGAAGACTGCTAATCAATGAAAAAAAATTTTATATCCAGCCTAAGAAAGCCAAATCTTTTACAGCGCATTTGGGAAAGGGTTTTGTCCTATTTCTTTATTAAACAATGGGTGCTTCTAATTGCAAAAGGAGTAAAAAACGAATCGCCATCTTGGAAGAATTTCACTCCACTTATCCCACCTTCGGACCGGTTATGGGCTGATCCATTTGTATGGGTGTATGAAGGGAATTATTTCATTTTTTATGAAGAACTATTTTATTCATCAAATCGAGGTCATATTGCCTGTCTTACACTCGATAGCCAGTTGAACTATATCGACAATTGCATCGTATTGGAACGACCCTATCACCTTTCTTACCCATTTCTCTTTGAGTACCAAGGACAACTTTACATGATCCCAGAGACTGAAGGGAATCAGACAGTTGAGTTATATTGTTGCACATGCTTTCCAAGTGACTGGGTTTTCGTCAAAACATTATTAGCTGATATAAAGGCTGTAGATGCTACTTTGTTGGAAGCATATGGGAAGTGGTGGCTGTTTGCAAATATTAGAGAAGGGAAATCTAGCTGGGACACCTTACATTTATTTTATACAGACGATCTCCTATCTGACCAGTGGACACCACATCCGGGTAATCCAATTGTGAAAGATATTCGGTCTGCTCGGCCAGCAGGTCGAATCTTTTTGCGCAATGGGGATTTCATTCGACCTTCGCAGGATTGTTCCGTCCGCTATGGATACGCCATAAATTTCAACCGCATTTCTGTTCTCACAGAATCGAATTATGCAGAAATCCGTGAGTGGTTACTCAAGCCACCTGTAAGAAAAAATATCCTTGGAACTCATACCTGGAATGAGGCAGGGGGCTTGACTACTATCGATGCGTTTATTCGCAAGTCTAGGTTCTATTCCCCTAGATGAAAAATACGCACGTAACATCCTTGCTGTTAGAACGTCTTGAACGTATACCTGCCGACTCGATTTGGGCGCACCATGCCAGCGGAGTGCGCGGATCATTGCTGAGGATGACAGAGCAACTGGAAGACAATCAGCAGGCTGAGGATCCGAAGATGGAGCGGTTGATATCCTACGGATTTCAAATTTTGGAAAGTGCTGCCCGGGAAAAGACTTTACCGTCTGTTACGAGTAAAAAGGAGAGGTCTTAATGGAAAATAAATTAGTGCGCAAAGCGCATAAAATATTCCATAAGAATAAGAAGAGAATTTATCAATCAGTCAATTCTAAAAAAGTTCAACAGAGCATCCTTTTTATTGTAGGTTGTCAAAGATCCGGCACGAGCATGTTACTAAACGTCCTTGACAAGGATTTAAGCACGAGATGTTTTGGTGAGTTCAGCAATTTAGCTTCAAATGACACAACCTCGAGGATTCGTCTCAATTCGCTTGAACTTGTAAAAAAGGAATTTTCCAAGGTCAAAGCCCCATTCATCGTTGTCAAACCGCTAGTAGAATCCCAAAACGTTCCGGAACTATTAGATTACTTCGATAACAGTACAGCTGTATGGATATTTCGAAATTATAAAGATGCGGCGTTATCAAATGTCAAAAAATTTGGCATCGATAACGGACTCAAAGATCTGAGACCTATTGTCAATAATGATCCTAATAATTGGAGATCAGAAAAAGTTTCCAATCATGTACGAGAAACCATATTGAAATACTTTTCCGAGGATATGAACCCCTATGACGCTGCGGTTTTATTCTGGTTCGCTCGCAATTGCCTTTACTTCGATTTAAAGTTGGATAAAAACCCAAGGGTCATGATATGCTCTTATGATGATCTCGTCCTTGACCCAGAGAAGTACGTTCGGGGTATTTATCAACAGGTGGGTCAAGTTTATCCAGAGATTAATATAACGACCGAAGTACATTCCCATTCAAGGAAGAAAGGCATGGATATCGATTTATCCTCAGAGATAGAGCAGCTAGCCCAAGAACTACAGAGTAAACTTGAAACTGCCTATCAGGCCAAAACCCTTCAACATTGACAGCCTCTCGCATCGGTTGGCAGGAGACTTCATCAGCATATTGCTAATCAATTCCAATGAAGTTCTTATGTGGCTAATCGCAGTATCGAAAGAGTCAGCAAGCCATCGAGAATAATCAATGAATACAGGTAGATCTCCTGCAGGCAAATGGATTCTAGGCATACTACTTGTAATTGGTATTATCGTTCTGGTAGTACTGAGATTACCATCCATCAAAACACCAAGCCCCCCACTTATTTATATCACCCGTTTCAATTCATCAACACCTTCTCCTGAAATTGTCTCAGATCAAGGACCTTACAAGGCAGTCCGGCTGGCCTGGTTCTACAAACCTCCAGACGATGCAATGCTCCAGATACTAGCTGAGAATTTCGATGTTTTTGTTCTAACCCATAAAGATGAAGCACAGCGCGATGCGTTAAAGTCACTAGGCGTAAAGTCACCAATTTTTGTCTACTTGCAGTTTGTGGAAATCAAGGATCCTGGCTCATGCACCGACGGCCCTCAAGGGAATCAAGTGGCGTATCAGGTTGGCGATTTTTGCGAAATTAGCGAACAACACCCGGATTGGTTCTTGTTAGATCAAAACGGGAATCGAATTGTGAATGGCAACTCAGTTTATATGGATCCAGGCAATACGGAATACCAAGCATTCTGGTTGCAACGTGCAAGAGCATTACAGGAACAATTTCATTGGGATGGCATCTTTATCGATAACCTTGAGGCAGGACTAAGCAAATTAAGCAGTAAAGGGATTGTACCTGCAAAATATCCCGATAACGCAAGTTATCAAGCTGCAATCGAGGAATTTTTGCATTACTTGCATGACAATTATTTTGGACCTAGTGGACAGCCTGTTCTGGCAAATATCATTTCAGTCAGTGATTGGAAGGTCTGGTTACGTTATATACAATATTTGAATGGGGCCATGATCGAGGCTTTTGCAGTGGATTGGTCCAATGATTACCGCTCACCATCAAATTGGGAAAACCAGATGGATGCAATTGATCAGGCATTATCACAGGGAAAAACTCTTATCCTGGTATCTCAGGCAAAGCAGGCAGATTCAAACCGCCAGCAATTCGCTTTGGCCTCGTATCTATTAATTGCAAACCAGAATGCATCTTTTCGCTATGCAGATTCTGACGGCTATCGAAAGATATTACTCTATGAGAATTATTTCCTTAACTTGGGTGAACCGCTTGGTTCGCGCTACCAAAAGGGATTTTCCTGGCGACGCGATTTCACCAAAGGATATATCCTCGTCAACCCCTGGATGCACAGTTCAGAGATTAAGTTAATCCCTTGAAGGGTCGAACTTATATTCCATTGAATCTTCGTATTCAATGAGCTTTTATCATTAAAGGTCAGCGTCTACTAATTGTAAGTCGATCCTTGATCGCCACCAAGCCGACGCTCGCAAGCATAGACAAGTAAGGGATTGTTGGCACTCGAAACCGACTCGTTGTTTGGCCTCCAGCTGAGAGTAAAATCAAATAAGCGATGATGACGAATAGATTAAATAACTCAAACCATTGCCTATTCTTTATCAATACATATATACCAACAGCAGATAGCGTATAGATTGTAAAAAGAAAGAACACACTCCAAACCGCAATGACCAATTGAATATTATCCATATTGCCGAACTTTAGTCGCATCTTTTCAATAAAATTCGGATTTGAGATACTCTTCGTAACTTTACAGCCTTCAACATTTTCGGCATGACTTAATTGTGCGCATATGTTATCCAGTCCTGGGTTAATCAGGAATTGGAGAATACTATCAAGATATACTTTCATTGTTGGCAATGGATACTGCTTGAAAACCTGCAACGCAGTCTGACGTTCGAGTTTTACTCTTGCTGCTGGAGATAAAATTTCAGAATGATCACGAGCCTTAATCATTGTATCGATCTTGGTGGTCGCTTCTTCCTTACTTACATCTTCGGCAACTTCCAATACAGTTCTAGCACTATAGTAAGCGAGGTTGTACTCACCGATATCAGAGATCAACCAGATGCCTGCGACTTGATGATTTCGAAAAACCCATACAAAAATAAGGGCCAGGCTGATTGAGGCAAAAAGCAAGCCTCTGAGTAGGGCACCCCATCTTTGTTCGGGTCTGGCTGCAAAAACGATTAATGGGATGAGTGCTAAAGGTAAAAATTGGCCGATAGGACGCGTGAGGACTGCACTTGCATACATTACTGCTGATAATAACAGCCACAATAATCGATCAGAATGTAGGTATTTTACTAAGGTCATTGAACCCGCTACTAGAAAAAATGTGAACAACGTTTCAGTCATCAACAAGTTTGCATACATGATTGTTAAGGGGTCAAGAGCCAATATCAAAGAGGCAAATAAAGCAATTTGGTGTGATTGTAGCAAAGCACGAGAAAACAGATAGGTTAAGCCTACTGTTAAACTTCCAAGCAGCAATTGAATTAGCACGGCAGCCGTTCTGGAAGATTCGCTTAATCTGTATATAGCAGCCAGGAATACAGGGTACAAGGGAGTACGGTGAAGATCTAGAACGTATGGTGGATGCACTTCATCAGAAAACACTCCGTGGTTAACTAAATTCAGAGCAATATTTTCATAGTTATAAGCATCAGGGTTGGCATAATACTTGATAGGAGTATATGGAGCAACGTAAACAAGCAGCATTAACCGTAGGATGACTGCGACCACGCAAACAAGAAAAAAGTAATTTCGAGAAGAGATTTGATCTTGTCTCATGCAAAACCTCCCGGACGTATCTCACCAGATCATATTCAGGCGCCCAACAGGCTATGGTAAAGCGTATCTAACCGCATAGCAACGGAATCCAACGAAAAACCCGCGATGATGCGTTGACGGCCCTCTGTCCCTAAGCGGGCACGTAATGTCTCACCTGCCAACAAAGTCATCAAACCGGTCTTTAGAGCGGGTAAATCATCGGGCGGGATGAGATAACCGTTCACGTCATGTGAGATCACATCCGGCGTGCCTCCGACAGAAGTTGCCAACACCGGCAAACCAGTAGACAACGCCTCCAGCAGGGAATTGGACAGACCTTCGGTGACAGATGGCAAAACAAGTAGATCTGCTACCTGCAAATAACTTAGCGCATTATTTACCTGACCTGTAAACTGCACGCCTGGAACGGACACGCTTTGCGTGTGCAGTCGCGCCTCTTCGGCTCCTGTACCTACAATGAGCAGGTGTGCTTGAGGAAATGCTGCTCGAATATCCGGCCAGATGTGAAGTAAATGATCGACTCTTTTCTCAGCTGTTAACCGTCCTAGATAAACGACGAGCGCACCATTTGGTGGAAGCAGTAATTCGTCACGCAGGCGTTTTTTCTGTGAATCTGGTAACGGTGCGAAAGTTTCCGTGTCTACTCCATTAGGAATAAACGCACGTTTTTCAGAGGGTACGCCCAAAGCAGACAATTCCTGATCAATTTCATGGCTGATAACTACGAAGGAATCCACGCCCTGACAAAGAACACGAAAACGCTGCATCCAAAACGGACTCCGCCTAAGTTTATAAATATCGCCTCGAATACCCCCTCGCAGAATTTTAACGATCACGGGCCAGCCATGAAAACGCTTAGCAAGGAGCGCCGCTGAAGCCGGTGAAAGAATCTCGTGAGCATGAATTAAATCTGGATGCAGTTTCGAAAGCAACATTGCTGCTGAGCAAATATAGAAAATGGCTGCCAGAGGCTTTGGCCCCGGACATACTAGACGGTATACTGACACGCCATCTATGATTTCAAAGTGAGAAAGACCTTTTTCGTGACGTGTAACTACGCAGACTTCAAAGCCACGCGCTTGCAAACGAGGCGCCAACCGCTGGATTTGCCTCTCCGCGCCGCCCGCGTGAGGATAATATTTTTGTATCAGCATCGCAACGCGCGGCATAAAAGAATCTCCCTCTCAACAGGAGTGAATTAGAATCGCCAGTTTCTTCGAAAGGGCATCGAAATCTGTAATAGATCGCTTCAATAATGAAGAGCGATTGAATGGTTTCTAATTTTGAATTATGAGACCCTTCATTGTTTTATTCGAGCGTCAACCAGGATAATAATTCTTGAGATATATTTTCTAGTTTTTGATAGATTCACGCCTACTCGATATCAATGCAAAAATCAGCACACCAACTATTAAGAGGACCAGAATGCCAACTGCAGGCAAGATCCAAACTGGGCGAGCCGCGGGGGTGATAGGAGTGGATGGTATAGGAGTGGACACCGGGACAACTGCTTGGCTGGTAACTTCAGGATTCGCTGAAATCCCTCCCAGGCCTATGCCGGTATGAGTATCCATAACGGAGATATTGTCAGCATTCACCAAGGCAAAGTTACCACCTAGGCGATTCCGCAACGCGGGATCTGTCAGGGCATTGCCTGCCATCTGAATACCATCACGCGTGCTACCTACTACAGCTAAAATCGTCCGAGATGGATTCCAGGGCGCCGCCAATAGTTCCAGGTATCCAAGACTTGCCCCAGGCGAGAAGCGATAGGCAACCTGTTGATTCTTAACTACAGGGAGGTTTTGGCCAGCCTCAAATGGTGCGGGTAAAGAATCTTTTAATTCAGAGATGAATTTCAGATCTTTGGGAAGACCTACAACGATCAAATCGCGATCGTTACGAATCTCATCAGGAACCGCGCCATCATATGCGACAGCCAGGTCGAAAATTGACCCGCTAGACTGGTTACCAAATCCGTAAGCAATCTGCGACGCCACAGCCCATGAAGATGGATCGTTTTTGCCTAGAATAAAGGCCGTATTAGAAAGCGTCGGGATATTGATAAATGGATAAGGGTAGACACTCAGATTTTGCACATTACTACTATCGATCACAGCCTGCCCCAGAGGCAGATGTAATGATGACTCAGGGAAGATAGAAACCCAAAGATTGGTTATATCTGCCAATGAACATTGAGTAAGAGCGGCCAAGTTAGCCTGAATCCTCAATTGGTTACTGCCTGGTAAAACAAGAGAAGGAGATATGTTGATTCGCTGAGTAACCGTGGCGGCAGTCTCATCTGAAAGACGTAAACCACCAATGAGTTTTCCATTCAAGAAAACTGTCAATCCAGAACGTCCAAAATCAAGCAGAGCGGAATTATTGAATTTTAAATCAAGGTAAGAGTCATCGCTGGCTACTAAACCCGGCGCAACATAAAAATCCACGATAACATCACCTTTTCCCGCGCCGGTAATCGTCGCCACATCATATCCCAAATCCTTGAAGGTGCGAGTCGCCTGCGTTAACGCAGCAGGATCAGTACTTTGATCTGCGATACTAGGTGGGGCCACATCCGTCACAATAGCCAGATTCGAATTCTCTACAGTCTGAATATTGCCATAGCTTAACGCCTGAGCCGCTTTGACCACAGCGGAATCTGTATTGCCGCTCACAACCAGAATCGAACGCCCATTATTCCAGGGTGAGACTGCAATCTGCATAATGCCATCATCCGCCTGAATTCCTTGTGAGTTGAAAGCATTATTTGAGAGTGGAGCCGGTAAATCCACATTATGAAGCTGCGATAAAGTCGAGGCTTTGCCCAAGAATATCAGGTTAGATGTGTTTAAAATTTCTTCCGTGACCCCGCTCGAGTTCAACAGTGAAAACGGAAGTTTGCCATCTGTCGAACGTCCGAAACTTGCCGCAACGATCAGTGCAGCTTGCATTTCCTGCGCTGAAGGTTGATCAGGCACGATCATAATTGCGTTAACAGGGTAGACCGAATCTCGTTGAAAGATCGGGCGTGGCAGTTGCTTTAGATCCACAACAGGGGTCTGTTCAATATATGGAAGTATGAATTGTGATCCCGAAGAAATCATCACTGATGTTTGATGAAGTCGATTATTATTATCACAATCTGTGCTCGCATCAAGGAAAAGCTCAAGATCTTGTCGTCCATCATTTAGAGTTGGTATGAGCGCATCTTGTTGAATCCGAACTTCATAAGCAACATTCGTACCTGCTACCAGTGGAATCGTAGCGATCAACTTCTTATTAAGAGTCACCGTCATGCTTGCCCCAATAGATTGGCCCTCTGAAACCGGGCTGGCTGCGTCAGTGACTAAACTTGAAGTAAGGATCAACTGTAAACTGGCCCCCTCTTGAAATGCCCAGTTGACAGGCAAACCAAAGCGCAGATTCGTAGTCGCGAACGGCCCTCGCATTAAAATATCGGTTTGGCCAAGCATTGCAAAAGTCAGCGTTGATTGTGTAGATTGCAAGGCTATATTACGAACTGGCGTTGCGGCTATGGCGGGAGAAAACATCATTCCACCAAACAAACCAGCCAACGCTAGAGATGAGAAAACGGAATAAATTAATTTTTTCATAGGTTTATACGCGTCTAAAGACGCTCCTCCTTGTTAGACAATACTAATTCAATGACAGAATTCATACGTTCGACCACTTTATCCCAAGTGAAATTAGATTGTGTATAAATTCTTGCGGCACAACCAAGACGCAAACGTAAATCGATATTTTCCAGCAAACTCATGATTTTTGCTGCCAGTGCATCGATGTTTTCAGGTGGCGCTAAAAGTCCAGTTTCGCCATCGCGAATAACCTCTCCCATTCCCTCTTTTGAAACACCGATAGACGGAAGGGCGTAAGCAGCCGCCTCTAGTATGACATCGCCCCATGTCTCTTGTCGAGAGGGAAGCACAAAAACGTCCGCTTCTGTATATAGCTGACAAATCATCGCTCTGTCCCAGACAAACGGCAAAACCTCTACATTTTCTAATGAAAAACCGGGGGGGATTGGATCGCGGGTTAACAAGCGCAGACGCGCATTCGGGACACGATGACGAGCAATCTCAAACGCGCGTAGTAAAAGATCGCCACCCTTTCGTGTGAACTCTGAGCCTATGAAAAGTAGCACCGGAGGCTTGCTAGGATCTCTGTGCGGCAATGCCGGAAAAGGATCGAAATTCACTCCCCCACCAACCACACTCACACGTGACGCGGGAATTCCATAATAATGAATAATGTTCTGCCTGACAAATTCACTACGACTGAAAATGTGAACTGCGTGCCTATAAGCCTTCGCCTCGTAATCCAACCACTTTACAAGCTTTTTCCCTTTAAGAGGCGACCGGAGGGAGTACGCGCTATTTGCAGAGAGTTGTGCAGTGTAATCAGTATAAATTACGTTTGGCATCCAGGTTTCGTCCCAGTGCGCATCAAACAGGACACCAAGTTGAAGGACTAAATCCACCTGCCCGAGGAGATGCTTCTGAATACTGACGGCATTACGCGATCGTTTAGCAAATGCATACAAATTCTTGTAATAGCGCTCTTTCCACAGCCGCTTATTTAGATCAAAGTTAACTAAACCGTTCCATAAATACTCAAGGCCACGCAGCGATACATCGTATGTACCAACCATTTGATAATGTCGACCAAGTGCCTGAAAAAACAATCCATACTTGGTTTCATCCGCGGGATCTTTTCCTCGACCGCCGGTCAGCAAGCCAAGAATACGTGTACGAACCTCAGGGAAAGAAGCAAAATCAGTGCTGTTTGTAAGAGAGAAATTGGTTAATTGAGTAAGATGCATTGTCAAAATCAATCCTTGCTTAGCCTGTGAGCTCCTCACGGCGCCGTGCCCGCTTCCATAACGATGTTTGCTTTCCAGCAAGGAACGAAACCAGCCCACATACAGCTGAGAGATTACTGTTCACCAAAAAGGCAGGCAGGTACAATATTTTGCCTATCGTTCCCCTGCCATTTAATATATTACCAAGCCACGCAAATAAATAGAATATCAATTGCATGAACAACACTGTTAGATTGTATGGCCGACCTAAGTAGAGAATCTCATAATCCAACGAAGGGATGGGTTTGACGATAGTCAGCAGATTCGCGACGAACGCCATAATCATGGCTAAAGGGACCAATGGTCGCATGAACTTGTGAGAGATGATCTGCCAAACCAGAAGCGGGTTACGCCATGGGAGAAGCTGTACTGACATTAACATCACCTGATAACGTCCAGCTACAATACGTGAACGTCGTATTGATTCATCAGCTTCGGTCAATGAGCTATGCTCGAACGAGCGTGCTTTTGGCATGTAAACGAGCCGGTATCCTTGCCGCAGGATTCCAAGCGCAATGAAGAAGTCATCATTGATGACTCTGTCCGGCGGTAGTTGATACAGATTGTTACGGATAGCCAGGATTTCACCGGAAACTCCAGTACAAGATCCGAGGCGCGTTTCCTGCTCTTTTATATACGACTCATACCGCCAGTAAAGGCTATCGCCTTTTGTAAGGGTGTCTCCATTACCAAGAATGTTCTTGCTTCCAGAAACCGCGCCAACCCATGGATCAGAAAACGGCTTCACTAACTCACGAAGCGTCTCTCGCGCATATAGGTTGTTCGCGTCTGAAAATAAGACAATTTCGTGACGCGCTTTTGACATAGCCCAGTTGATGGCTGCCATCTTTCCACGTCTCTCTGGCTGATAACTAAGCTCCACGCCGCGCGGCTCGAAGCCTTTCACAATCTCCGCAGTACGGTCATCTGACCCATCTGCCGCTACGATGATTTGCAGGTTTTCCATCGGATAATCCAGTGACAAAGCATTCTCTAATTTAGAGGCAATCACATCCTGCTCATTGTAAGCCGCAATTAAAAGAGTTATTTTCGGCAAATAAGATGGATATTCAACTGGATTCCGGCGCATGCGGGCTAACAACGTGAGAACAAGAGGATATCCCAAGTAAACATAAACGATAAACAAGACCGATAACCAGAATAATGGCCCAATCACTTTCATCATCTCATCCTTTGGCCAAACCCAAAGTTTCTTCATACAATGAAGTAAGCTTTTTGATCCAGGTGTCTAAAGAATACTCTTGCATAGCACGGACTCGAGCGGCGCTTCCCATCACACGCGCTTTCTCAGGCGCACTTACCAGGTCGCTAAGCGCATCTGCCAAACGAGCGGGTTCATGCGGAGGAATAATGATTCCTATTTCAGGCGTTACTACCTTTGGGATGTCACCTACCGAGGTGGCAACAATTGGCAAGCCGGCCATCATCGCTTCTAACAAAGCGACAGGCAATCCCTCCCGGTGTGAAGAAATTGCATAAATATCACTTGCCGCGAGCAACTGGAAAACATCATTTCGCTCACCAAGACAATTAACCGAATCTTCGAGTTGTAATTCTGAGATTTTCTTCTTGATCTTATCGAAGAGACTGCCAAGACCGACAATGACAAGAACTGGCCGTGGATCCCGTTGGTGTAAGATCGCAAAAGCCTCAATCATATCTTCGTAGCCCTTTGCCTCAGCAAACCGACCAACGGAGATAATCACCTCACGATTTTCATCACCCGCAATTTCGCGGCGGAGGCATTGTCGCTCTTGCGGTGTGATCGGAAGTGGCGCAGGAACACCGTTTGGAATTACATCCACAATACGCGATCCAAGCTGGGTCTGATGCGCAGCCGCTACCGTATGTCCTACTGCAACAATTCGGATGGCAAAATAACGCAAAATAACTTCTTCCAAGCGGGTAATAAGGCGCGCGTTTTGATAAGAATCATGCCCTGTAGAGTGCAGAGTTGCAATTACTGGGATCCCAGCGTAATAACCTGCCAAACAACCGAGGATATTGGCGTACGACAAGTGTGTGTGAATTAAATCGAACTTCTCAGCACGAAGAAAGCGGATAAGTCGTACCAGACGACCTAAGTCCAGTAAGGAGCGGGATGGAAATTTCATCACATCCGCACCTGCAGAACGAATTAAATCCAGATTTGTAGCAGCGGCGTCCGGCCGAAAGCTGATCACGGTAGATTCAATGTTTTGTCTGGACACAGCCGAAACAAACCGGACAACCAGTTTTTGCGCGCCTCCGATGCGAAGAGTATCTACAATAATTGCAACACGCATTAGACTCAACCTCGAGCATGCAGCCATGACCGGATAGCGCGTTTGCTAGCCTGATAGAAGTTATCACCGACCAGGGCACGTACCATCGTATTAAATTTTCCCCAGGTCATATCGAAAGGATAAGAAAAAAAAGCGCCAACAGCGTAGACAATTTGTTGCCGGCGCGGGCCTTTTTGTCGGATCAGATATTTGGCGCGCCGATGCGTAAAGAGACTCCAAGAACGCAACATTACCAATGATCGTTGCCAGCCTGAATGATTGGACTGAATAGCCCGCCGAGAAACATCCCAGTAACTATACAGACGTTCCCACCGGGAAGTATGGGAAAGATTTTTCGCATGCCATCGATACACAATGACTGGCGTCGGCAGAATCGCCGCATTGTAACGAGTGATAATACGAATCCATAGATCCCAATCTTGACCCCAGCGGATATTTTTGTCAAAAACACCGACCTTCGAAAAAACGGATCGGCGCAACATCACTCTGGATGGATTTCCAATTTTGTTGTGTACCATGATGTCGCGTCGCAAAGATTCAATACTTTTGGACACCTCACCAGAAATAAAGCGATCATCTTCGATCATATTCCACCACCAGGCAAAACCACTGACTAGTGCAACTTCAGGATGTTCCGAGAGAAATTCGAGTTGCATCTTAATTTTGTCTTTAAGCCAGACATCATCTGCATCCAGAAACGCGAGGAGCTCGCCGCTCGTTTCCTGGATACCAGAATTGCGTGCAGCACCCGGCCCCTGATTCTCCTGATAAATATACCGGACCCCGCTTTGAGAAAATTGCTCAACAATGTCCCTTGTATGGTCGGTTGAACCATCGTCTACGACCACAATTTCATCTACGGGGCAGGTTTGTTCCAGAACACTGGAGATCGCTTCAGCGACAAAGTCCTCACTGTTATAGGCAGTAATAATAGCGCTGACATACATCTTAGTCATTGGGCGCTGCCTCAATTGGAACCAGCCGTCTGGATTTCATAAATGTCTTACGGAACATATCGATTCCAGCTAATACCGTCTCTCGGTCTACCCTCCACAGCATAAGGAAATAGGTCAGAACGCCCGCAAGAACAAGCAGGATAAATTCCAATAATCCTGAAAAGGGAGTGATACGAAGCACAGCGAACAAAGCTATTGCCATGACGAGGGCGGAAAAAAAGCTTGGAGCTAACGCTTTGCGTAAATCGTTGATGGAATAATGCATAATGTAGTTTGCAACAAGGGTGTCTAACGATAGAGAAAAAATACCGATGACAATTTGACCCGCGGCCACTCCACTGATTCCCCAACGCGTGGAATACCACAAAACAAAAACTGCTAGCGGAACTTTGATGAAGTTCAGCCGGGTAAGCAGGTTTGGCCTGCCAGTAGCTTTATACAGCACCCCAGGCACATAACCCATAGCCGCAATTCCCAGCGCCAATGAGATCAGCACAGTAGGAGTAATTGCCTGGCTCCATTTTGCGGAGAGGAAGAGGGGAATAAAAGTAGGTGCCGTGATTGCCAGACCAACTGCAATCGGAAATATGACTATAGAAAGGTAATGAAGATAACTAAAGTAGAAAGAACGCAACTGCTCGCGATCCGTTTGTGTTATCGCCATGACAGGCAGTGACACATTGCCAACTACAATGTTCACACTTCGAATCAATAACTCGGGGATGCGATATGACATTGTGTAATACCCGAGTGCAGCCGCGCCCAAAATACGTCCAACGAGTAAATAATCTACATTATTTCGAAAAGCTCCAGCGATTTCAAGAAGCACAATATGGAAACCATAGGTAGCAATGGCATATGTCGTCTCGGTATGGAAGCGCCAAGTCAGCCTCCAACCTGCCAAAATCCAAGCCAGAATCGTTTCCGCGAGGATCCCAGCAAGCTGACCCCAGACAAGACTCCACACACCCATTCCCGACCATGCCAGGACGATTGAAATCAGGCCCTTTGTAAAACTTCCACTCATGCTAGGCAGCAATTTTGTCCTAAAACGTAAATGGCGTTGAAGAAGAGCAGAAGGAACCATCCCTAGCCCATTGATAGGTAAACTCAAACCTAATAAACGAAGGAGAGGGACGATTTCGGGATTTTTGAAAAAAACCGCTACTGAGGGCGCAACCATCCATGTCAACCCGAAGGAAATAACACCAAGTAAGATATTTGCCGCGAATGCAGCGTTCGCGGCTTCTTCCAGATTTTCACGTCGGGCAATTAATGCACTATCAATTCCAGCAGAGTTCAAGATATCAAGATATTGAATTGCAACCAAGCAATAAGCAACCAACCCAAATTGTTCTGGAAACAGCAGTCTAGCGAGAATAATTGTTGAAAGAAAAGTAAGCACTTTTCCGCCAATGAACGCTAAATAAGACCAAAAAATGCCTTTGATGGTCTTCTGCGCCAAATTACCTGCGAGTTTGAGTTCTGTCATTGCTGCAGGTTAAGTCTGAACGCTTGAGAAGTTATATCTTTCCGCAATTGTTCCACGATAGCAGGAAGGGAGAAGATGATTCCAAGCAACAAATAAAAGTAACGAGGGAATGCCGCATGTATAAATAATGCAGCGATCAAGTAGCCCACGAAGCCGATAGCTAACCCTGTAACCAGATGAGCGTATTCCAGTTGGGCAGATTCTAAAAATTTTCTCCTTGCGCTCAGCATTGATCGAAAGGAAAGCCAGAGTATAAATAAGAATACTGACAAACCAAGTATGCCGGTTTCAGTTAATACTTCCAGATATAGACTATGTAAAGACCTATTACCAGCAGAAGGGGCAAGACCAATTTCCTTGCTAAATTCCGGATAGCGATAGGCGAAATTATTTAACCCTATTCCTAATAAAGGATTCTCTTTAAAGATAACCCAGGCTGTGAGATACTGGCTAGCTCGTCCCTGAATGGAATTATCACTTCTGATATCGACCCTACCGGATTGGTTTGGCAAGAGATCCTCCAATGTAAGGACGCGATCAAAATAGATGGCTGGAACGAAAGAGAACATAACAATACCGAGGCCAATAATTACGGCCAACTGTAATGGTCGAGGTGGATAAATAATGAACAATGCTACCAACGCAACGACAGCCGCGAGAAATCCTCCTCGAGAAAATGTAAATATGACTGTTAAGGTACTTAACACTCCAGCCAAACCTGCCAATATCTTAAAAAGTGGCTTTCGTTCATGTAACATTCTTTCAATTGCAATGGGAATTAGCACTACCATAATTTGGGCAAAGAAATTTGGATCACCAATAGGACCAGCAAGACGATAACCGCTAGCGCTGCCCGCAATACCTTTCAACACTGTCTGGGAAAAGCCACCATAATTATTGCTGAATGTGCCCGTCAAATATTGGAACACACCTAGCGTTCCTAGAAAAATACCAATCCCGAGGAGCATCCAAATCACATGACGAAAAGCAGGAGGCCGTTTTAACAGCGCTATAACCACAAGGGTAATGAGAGCGTCTTTTACATAATTGCTTAGAGTATAAAGAACACTTTCTGAACTCTCGGCATAAACAAGTGATAGAAAACCAATCAGACCATATAGCCCAAGTACTATGGCTGGAACTTGCCAGCCCTCAGGTCGTTCACCAAGGAGCGCCCACCGAATGAAGATGGCAACAATCAGCAAACCAACAAAAAACTTGGCGACTGAGGGAGCATTATATAAATTGATCGATACATCAGAAAATCGCGTATAGGTAATGAAAACAAAGAGAAGGAGGCCCAACTCCACCGAAGCAACTGTAGCAACTACAACAATCAAACTTCCCACTGCTAGCAACACGAAAAACGGATTCTTTATTCCTGTTATCAGTAAACCGATCATAGATCCAATTACAACGGCTAGCGCGGCATAAAGAAGGGTCGTGCGTGTGTGTGACTGTTGAATTTTTTTGATAATAACTGTCATCTCTGTTTTACCTCACTGATCGAAATCAGGCGTTGCAGGTTTGGTTGGTCTTACACGGAGGTAATAACCTACGCGCCAGATCAGATAAGCAAAAAGTTCTTTCCAGCTATTGGAAAAGAACCGACCAGAAGTAAAAACAACATGCTCCTTTGCTCCAGAATAAGCAACTTCTCTACCAATCGCTTTAATTACCGGCCCAACATGGATATCATAATGGACACGTTCTTGAGCAAACAATTCTAGGATCAATTTACGTCTGATTGCGTAATTGCTTCCCCGACTCGTTGGAATTCCGAGAAGAACTCGCTTATACCAGCGGCTGGCATGGTGGATAAACATGCGGATTTTTATCACTAGGCCGACGGGCAAATCAAAATAATCCACATGTGAGTATGCCAGGTCTACACCTGAATCCAGTTGATTAATATACCAGTCCAATAAAGCCGTAGGATTCTGTATACGGCAATCCGCATCGAAAAGTAAAATGATTTCCGACTGTGCCACTTCGATTCCGGGAATTCGAGCAGCAATAGCCACGCCACCCTGGTGTTTCACCTTTTCAACTCCGAGGACCCTAAATCCTAATCGCTGATATTCTTGAATTTCTTCCGGAGGATTATTCGCCGGATAATTATTGACGACTAGGATGATTTCGATTGGCTGGCACCCACGATAAGCGACGATGTCTGATGCCAACGTTAAAACCCTCAAGAGATCCTTCTGGGCATTAACGGGTACCACGATTGACGCGCGCGGAGGAGTATGCGGATCTCCTCGTAGACGTCGAAGATCATCACGAGAAATGGGAAGGGGTTCTTGAAAGAAGGTGGGACTGGTCATTATACAATCTAGATGGGTTGTGTCGCTTTCAAAAGATACATCCCATTATTATTCTTCTCCGCGACATCTAAAGCCCACTTGACATTTTTAACCATTGATTCCACTGTATCACCAACACGATATTCAGCAATGCCAATCTGCGGATTGAGATAGAGATTTTCTCCTGAGACCTCAGCATTTATCGGCATTGATAGGGCCGTGCGAACTCGTCCCATCGTATTTACAGAAGCGTCTCCTGGTGTTTCAAACAGCAAGATCGCAAAATCAAGATCGCTCCAACGGCCAACCAGATCATTACCACGCAATTGATTCCTCAATACTTGGTTAACATGACGAAGAACAGTTTGAAGGCTCGATTGAGGCAGAACGTTAATATACTTCCCCAAACCCTCTAGTCGAACCAAGCAAAAAGAAAAGTCATTTGTAGAGGCAAAGGCGGCTTCAGCCAGTCTTTGTTCAAATACAGTTCGATTCAAAGCAAGGGATACAGGATCAATTTTCCGCTGTTGCATGAAATTATCGATGGGAGCTTGTATTAATTCACGCACAAGGGCTAGCATCACACCTACTGCAAGCCCTACCACAACAGCGACGCCTGCGTCGCGCACAGGCT
>Ga0137367_10001524_pt1 | contig 18241 bp, 21 predicted proteins | sample SagtaG_14_FD_104939 | JGI IMG/M metagenome (GOLD analysis project Ga0137367, IMG submission 104939) | Vadose zone soil microbial communities from Sagehorn Ranch, Mendocino, California, USA - Sage1_L_80_16 metaG | ecosystem: Environmental > Terrestrial > Soil > Vadose zone | place: USA... | reverse complement strand
GAGCTAACGAGAAAGGGGCGTCGAGCGAGCATTGTTCGAGCGATTCACTGAACGGGCACGGCAAGTCGTCGTCCTCGCCCAGGATGAGGCGCGGGCGCTGAAGCACAACTACATCGGCACGGAGCACATCCTGCTCGGCCTGCTGCGCGAAGAGGAGGGCTTGGCGGCGCGGGTGCTCGAAAGCCTCGACATCACGGTGGAAGAAGTGCGCGCGCAGGTCGCGCGGATCGTCGGCCAGGGCGACGAGGTCACCACGGGCCAGATCCCGTTCACGCCGCGCGCGAAGAAGGTTCTCGAGCTCGCGCTGCGCGAGGCCCTCTCGCTGGGGCACAACTACATCGGCACCGAGCACATCCTGCTCGGGCTCGTCCGCGAGAACGAGGGCGTCGCCGCGCGCATCCTGCTCGACTTCGACGCGGATGCGGAAAAGATTCGCAACGAAATCATTCGCATGCTGTCGGGCCCCGGCCGCCGCCAGGGTGCGGCGGGCGGCGGCGCGCAGGGCGAGAAGGCGAAGAGCTCGAAGCTGCTCGACCAGTTCGGTCGCAACTTCACGAAGCAGGCCGCGGAGGGCAAGCTCGACCCGGTCGTCGGACGCCAGACCGAGATCGAGCGGATCATGCAGATCCTCTCGCGCCGCCAGAAGAACAACCCCGTGCTGATCGGCGAGCCCGGCGTCGGCAAGACCGCCGTCGTCGAGGGGCTCGCGCAGCGCATCTCGGCCGGACAGGTGCCGGAGCTGCTGAAGGGGAAGCAGATCTACTCGCTCGACCTCGCGGCTCTCGTCGCCGGCTCCAAGTATCGCGGCGAGTTCGAGGAGCGCCTGAAGAAGGTCATGAAGGAGATCATGCAGCGCGGCGACATCATCCTGTTCATCGACGAGCTGCACAATCTCGTCGGCGCGGGCGCCGCGGAAGGCGCGATCGACGCCGCCTCGATCCTCAAGCCCGCGCTCGCGCGCGGCGAGCTACAGACGATCGGCGCGACGACCCTCGACGAGTACCGCAAGTACCTCGAGCGCGACGCCGCACTCGAGCGGCGCTTCCAGCAGATCCGCGTCGAAGAGCCGTCGGTCGACGACACGATCCAGATCCTGCGCGGGCTGCGCGACCGCTACGAGGCGCACCATCGCTGCAAGATCAACGACGAGGCGCTCACCGCGGCGGCAGGACTGGCCGACCGCTACATCCAGGACCGCCACCTGCCGGACAAGGCGATCGACCTGATCGACGAGGCGGCATCTCGCCTGCGCATCCGCACGATGTCCGCGCCGCCGCGCTACCGCGAGCTCGAGGAAGAGATCGAGAAGGTGCGCAAGGACAAGGAGTCCTCGATCGAGGCGCAGGAGTTCGAGAAGGCCGCGAGCCTGCGCGACAAGGAGCGGAAGCTGACGCAGAAGAAGCGCGAGCTCGAGGAGAGCTGGCGCAGCGAGTCCGCGGACGCCGAACAGCCGGAAGTCGGCGAGGAGGAGATCGCGGACATCGTCTCGATGTGGACCGGGATTCCGGTCTTCAAGCTGACCGAGGCCGAGGCCGAGCGGCTCGTGAACATGGAGGACGAGCTGCACAAGCGCTACGTCGGCCAGGAGGAGGCCGTGCTCGCCGTCTCCAAGGCGATCCGCCGTGCGCGCGCCGGGATCAAGGACCCGAAGCGCCCGACCGCGTCGTTCATCTTCCTCGGCCCGTCGGGCGTGGGGAAGACGGAGCTGTCACGCGCACTCGCCGAGTTCCTGTTCAACGACGAGGACGCGATGATCCAGGTCGACATGTCGGAGTACATGGAGAAGCACTCCGTGTCCCGGCTCGTCGGCTCGCCTCCGGGCTACATCGGCTACGACGAAGGCGGTCAGCTCACCGAGGCCGTCCGCCGCAAGCCGTACTCGGTGCTGCTGCTCGACGAGATCGAGAAGGCGCACCCGGACGTCTTCAACATCCTGCTCCAGATCCTCGAGGAGGGGAAGCTGACCGATGCCCAGGGGCGCAAGGTCGACTTCCGCAACACGATCGTGATCATGACGTCGAACATCGGCGCCGCGCAGATCTCGAAGAACCAGTCGCTCGGCTTCACGGTCGGCGACGAAAGCGGGCTCAGCTACGAGGACATGAAGACGAAGGTCATGTCGGAGCTGAAGAAGATCTTCCGCCCCGAGCTCTTGAACCGCATCGACGAGGTCATCGTCTTCCACAAGCTGACGAAGGACGAGATCAAGATCATCATCGAGCTGCTGATGCGCCGCCTGCGCGAGCAGATGGGCACGCACGAGGTGACGATCGAGCTCACGGACGAGGCGAAGGACCTGCTCGTCGAGAAGGGTTACGACCCGGCGATGGGCGCCCGGCCGCTGCGCCGCGCGATCCAGCGCTACATCGAGGATCCGCTTGCGGACTTCGTCCTGGGCCGCTCACTCGAGCCCGGCTCGACGATCCTCGTAGGCCGCAAGGGCGAGGTCGAGGAGGGCGAGCAGGAAGTGGACATCGTCGTCCTGCCGCCCGACGTCACCGCCGAGAAGGTGACCGTGCCGCCAGAGGACGAGACGGCGGAACCGGAAGAGACTTCGGTCGAAGAGTGATCGCGAGGCGCCTCCGGGTGCCTCGCTCGTTTCTGTAGAAACCGGAGGTGCGCCTTTCCGTTCTCGCGCGCCGGCCGGCGCTCACCGTGCTCGTCGGCGCCGTGGCGATCGCGTTCTCCGGGATCCTCTTCCGGCTCTCGCACGTCTCGCCCAGCACCGGCGCTTTCTACCGCTGCGTCTGGGCGCTCCCGCCGCTCTGGCTGATCGCGCGCTGGGAAGAGCGGCGCTGGGGTCGGCGTCCGCAGCGCGCGCGCTACTTCGCGTGGTTCGCGGGCGCCTTCTTCGCGGCCGACCTCGTGCTCTGGCACAACGCGATCGATCAGGTCGGCGCGGGTCTCGCAACCGTGCTCGGCAATACGCAGGTGGTGCTCGTCGGGCTGATCGCCTGGCTGCTCTGGCGTGAGCGTCCGCAGACGATGTCGCTCGTCTCGATCCCGGTGGTGCTCGTCGGAGTGATCCTGATCTCCGGTGCGATCGAGCAGGGCGCATACGGCAAGAACCCGCCGCTCGGGGCGACGTATGGCGTCCTGACGGGTCTCGCCTACACCGGCTTCCTGCTCGCGTTGCGCCAGGGCGGGCGCGGCATCGTCGGGCCGGCCGGGCCGCTCTTCGACGCGACGCTGGCCGCCGCGATCGGCTGCGCGCTGATCGGTCTCGCGGTCGGCGATCTCGACCTGACCCCGTCGTGGTCGGCCCAGGGCTGGCTGATCCTGCTCGCACTCAGCTCACAGGTGCTGGGGTGGCTGCTGATCTCGATCTCGCTGCCGCGGCTGCCTGCCGTCGTTACCTCCGTCTCGCTGACGCTGCAGCCCGTCTGCTCGGTGCTCTTCGCGGCCGCGATCCTCGGCGAGTCGCCCTCGGCGCTGCAGCTCGTCGGCGCCGCGGGCATCCTCACGGGCCTCGTGATCGCATCGCTGGGTCGCCGCGCGGCGCCTCCGCCGGAACCCGAGCTCGCGGGCTGAGTCGTCCCTCGCTTCGCTTCGCTCGCGCTCGGGGCTCGCGCCTTCGGCGCTCACGATTGATCGGCCCGCGAAGGGAGCGCTGCTTCGATCGACGCGGACGAGCGGCGCGGCTGAGCCGCGCCGCCGGCGAACGGAGCTTGCCTTCGGTCGAATCGTGCTGGTGACGCTGAAGAATTGACACGAAATCGGCGCGAAGAGCGTCCGAACTCGCGAATAGGCTGGTCCAGTGGCGAAGGCTGCGGTCAAATACGCGTGCTCCGAGTGTGGGTACACCGCGGGCCGCTGGTTCGGCAAATGCCCCGGCTGCGACGCGTTCGGGACGCTGGTCGAGGAGGCGCCGCCGGCCGAGGGAGCCGCAGCGGCGAAACCGCTTCTCCGCCTCGTCGACGTGGACGCGGCCGAGGCGGAACGCATCGCGACCGGCGTCGACGAGCTCGACCGCGTTCTCGGCGGCGGCTTGGTTCCGGCATCCCTCGTGCTCGTCGGCGGCGAGCCCGGCGTCGGCAAGTCGACGCTGCTCCTGATGGCCCTGCGCTCGATGAGCGAGACGAACCGCTCGCTGCTCGTCACGGGCGAAGAGTCGGTCGCCCAGGTGAAGCTCCGCGCTGCCCGCCTCGGCGGCGCCGCGAACATCGAGATCCTCGCGGAAACGGAGCTCGAGACGGTGTGCGCAACGCTCGAGCGGGAAAAGCCCACGGTCTGCGTCATCGACTCGGTGCAGACGCTGTATTCAGCGGAGCTCGGCTCCGCTCCCGGATCAGTCGCGCAAGTTCGCGAAGCCGCGGCGCGGCTCCTTCGCGTCGCGAAGGAGAACGGCATCGCGACGATCCTCGTCGGCCACGTGACGAAGGACGGCTCCGTCGCCGGCCCGCGGGTGCTCGAGCACCTCGTCGACTGCGTCCTCCAGTTCGAGGGCGACCGCTACCACGCGCACCGAATCCTGCGCGCCGTCAAGAACCGTTTCGGCTCGACCAACGAGCTGGGAGTGTTCGAGATGACCGGCAGCGGCCTTGTGGGCGTTCCCGATCCTTCGGCGCTCTTCGGCAAGACGAACGAGGGCGAGGTCGGGGCCGCGGTCGCCTGCGCGCTCGAGGGGACGCGGCCGATCCTGCTCGAGATCCAGTCGCTCGTGTCGCCGACGGATCTCGCGATGCCCCGCCGCGTCGGCACGGGCGTCGATCCCAAGCGGCTCGCGATGATCGTCGCCGTCCTCGGCCGTCACGCCGGGGTGCCGCTCGGCAGCGCCGACGTCTTCGTGAACGTCGCGGGCGGCGTTCGCATCGACGAGCCGGGCGCCGACCTCGCCGTCGCGCTCGCGATCGCCTCGGCGGCGAAAGGAGCTCCCGTCCGGAGCGGCATCGCCGCTTTCGGCGAGATCGGTCTCACCGGCCGCCTGCGGCCTGCCACGCAGGGCGAGCGCAGGCTGGAGGAGTGCGCAAAGCTCGGCCTCAAGGGCGTCGTCGTCCCGGCGGGCACCGCCGCGCGTGGCAAACTCAGCGTGCAGGAGCACGACACGTTGAGACACGCGATCAAGGCGGGACTCGATGCCCGACAAATCGGATAAGCAGCCCGGAATCCTCGGCTTCACGCGTTCGCCGTCGGAGGACGATCCGCGGCGCGACCCACGCCTGCTTTCATCGCTCGCCCGCGTCGCCCCGGGGACGGAGCTGCGGCAGGGCATTGACGACATCATCCGCTCCCGCGAGGGCGCGCTGATCGTGTTCGGCGATCCCGAGGTCCTGTCCTTCCTTTACTCCGGCGGAATGCGCCTCGACCTGGCGTTCACGGGACAGCAGCTGTACGAGCTCGCGAAGATGGACGGCGCGATCATCGTCAAGGACAACCTTTCCAAGATCGCCTACGCGAACGTGCAACTCATGCCGGACCCGACGATCTCGTCGAACGAGACGGGAACGCGCCATCGCACGGCCGAACGCGTCGCCAAGCAGACGGGTGCCTTCGTCGTCTCGATCTCGCAACAGCGCGAAACCGTGACGATCTTCCAGGGCAAGCAGCGCTACCAGCTCGATCCGGTTCCAACGGTTCTCGCCAAGACGAACCAGGCGCTTGCGACCTTGGACACCTACCGCACGCGACTCGAGCAGGTGCTGACGCGGTTGACCGCGCTCGAGTTCCAGAACGCCGTTGTCCTCGACGACGTGCTCGTGGTGCTGCAGCGCGCTGAGCTGACAACGCGGATGGCCGAGGAGATCGAGCGCAACTGCGTCGAGCTCGGAACCGAGGGGCGGTTGATCCGCATGCGCCTCACGGAGCTGCTCGGGAACGTGCCTGGGCAGAAGGCCGCCGTCGTCAACGATTACCACGTCGCGGGCGGTGGGCCGGAGGCAGTGCTCGCGCTCGAGGGACTGTCAGCGCTGAGTTATCAAGAGCTGCTCGAGTTCGAGCGAATCGCGGAGCTCCTCGGCTACCCGCGCGCCGTGAATCCCCTCGACCACACGGTTTCGCCGCGCGGCTACCGGGTGCTCTCGAACATCCCGCGCCTGCCGCCGGGGGTCATCCAGCGCGTCGTGGCCGACCTGGAGGGCCTGGAGGCCATCGTCCGGGCGTCCCAACGGGACCTCGAGGCTGTGCAAGGGGTCGGAACCGCGCGAGCGCGAGACATCCGCGAGGGGCTCCGCCGACTCCAGGAGCACAACCTCGTCGATCGGTATTTACAGCTCTAGGCCGCTAAGAGCAGGGACTTTTCACAAAAGTGGCCGATTTGCGGGACTTTTGATACACTGGAGAACATTGCGCCGGGGGCGTTTACGCCGTCGGCGTCTTGCCGAGTACACCCGCGACCCGTAGGGGAGGAAGGCTTGTTCAAGGTCGGCGACAAGGTGGTGTATCCGCACCACGGAGCAGGCACGATCGTCAAGAAGGAAAAGCGCATGGTGCTGGGGGAAAAGCGCGAGTACCTCACGATCAAGATTCTGCACAACGATATGACCGTCAACGTTCCGAGCGAAAACGCCGAGGCGGTGGGCCTCCGGCAGGTGATCGACGAGGAAATGGTCAAGAAGGTGACCAAGGCGTTGACCGGCGGCGGTACGGCGATGCCGAAGAACTGGAACCGTCGCTTCAAGCACAACCGCGACAAGATGAAGACGGGCGACATCTTCGAGCTCGCGGAAGTCGTTCGCAACCTCTCCCTGCGCGACCACGAGAAGGGCCTCTCGACGGGCGAGAAGCAGATGTTCGTGAAGGCGAAGAAGATCCTCGCCTCCGAGCTGATGTACGCGAAGGGGCTGGACGAGGAGGCCGCCGCGGACTGGCTGGACGAGGTGCTGTCGACGAACGGCACGAACGGCACCAAGAAGAAGGCCACGACGCCGAAGCCCACCGCGGCGAAGGCGAAGACCAGGGCCGGCGCGGCGGCTTAGTGACCACCTAACGTGTCGGTGTGGGCCGTTCTCGCGGCTGCTGGTCGCGGTGAACGGTTGGGTGATGAACGTCCGAAGGCGTTCGCGCGGCTCGGTGACCTGCCGCTGCTGGCCGAGCCGCTGCGACGCCTGGACGACTCTGAGTGGATAGACGGAATCGTGGTCGCGGCACCTCCCGACTGGGAGGAGCCGTGCATCGTGCTCGCGGAGGAGATCGGCGCGGGCAAGGTGAGCGCGGTCGTGACGGGCGGCGACACGCGTGCGGCGTCGGTGCGCGCCGCGCTGGCCGAGGTTCCCGACGATGCGGCAGTGATCGTGGTGCACGACGCAGCGCGCCCCCTCGTGTCGGACGAGATGGTCGAGCGCGTGCTGGCTCCGCTCTCGGAGGGCTACGACGGCGCGGTGCCGGTCTTGCCGGTGTCCGACACCGTGAAGCGTGTCCGCGGCTCGGAGGTGGCCGAGACCTTGGAGCGCGACGGGCTCGTCGTGGCCCAGACGCCGCAGGCATTTCTCGCCACGTCGCTACGGCGTGCCGCCGCCGGCGAAGGGAGCGACTGTGCCTCGCTCGTGGAGGCGCAGGGCGGAAGGATCAAGGCGGTTGAAGGCGACCCGCGGCTGCTCAAGGTGACGTCGCCCGAGGACTTGGAGCTCGTCGCATCATGGCTGTGAAGGCGGTCGTCTTCGACGTCGGCGAGACGCTCGTCGACGAGACCCGCGTCTGGAGCCTCTATGCCGATCGCGCAGGCGTCACGCGTCTGACCTTCTTCGCTGCGCTCGGCGCGTTGATCGAACGCCGCGACAACCACCGAAACGTCTTCGAGCTACTCGGCGTGGACCGCCGGATCGATCAAATCCCGTACGAGTCCGACGATCTGTACCCGGATGCACTGTCGTGCGTCGCCGCCCTGCGCGAGCGCGGGTACGCGCTGGCGCTGGTGGGCAACCAGCCGGCGCGCACGGAGTCGTTCTTGCGGGAGTGCGGGCTCGACGTCGATCTCATCGCATCGTCCGACTCATGGGGAGTCGCGAAGCCGAATCCCGAGTTCTTTCGGCGCATCGTCGAGTGGATCGGCCTTCGACCGGAGCAGATCGCGTACGTGGGCGATCGCGTCGACAACGACGTGCTGCCGGCGAACGAGTCCGGCATGGTGTCCGTCTTCATCCGGCGCGGGCCCTGGGGCCACTTACAGGCAGCATGGTCGGAAGCCGAAAGAGCGCACGTCCGAATCGAAACGCTCGCCGACCTGCCGGAGGCTTTGCGTGCCGTCTGAATACCGCGTCGGCACCGGCTTCGATGCCCACGCGCTCGAGCCGGGCGTGCCGCTCGTGCTGGGCGGCCTCTCGTTCCGCTCTTCCCGCGGGCTCGTAGGGCACTCGGACGGCGACGTGCTCACGCACGCCCTGATCGACGCGCTGCTCGGCGCGGCCGGCCTTGGCGACATCGGCACGCTCTTTCCGTCCGAGGATCCGGAGCTGAAAGGCGTGTCGTCGCTGAAGCTGTTACGGGAGGCGTACGCACAGGTGAGGAAAAGCGGCTACGAGCTTGTGAACGCGGACGTCGTGCTGATCGGGCAGGACCCGAAGATCGCGCCGGTTCGGCACCAGATGCAGCTCTTGCTCGCGGGAACGCTCGAAGTGGACATGGGACGGGTGTCGGTGCGTGCGACGACGACGGACGAGCTCGGGTTCACCGGCCGCGGCGAGGGACTAGCCGCGCAAGCCGTCGCGTTGCTTCAGTCCAGCGCGTAGCCACCCGCGAGCATGGCGTCCGCGCGCTCGGAGAAGGATTCGAACGGCGGCACGTCCCAGCCGAGCGAGTCGGCGAGCCGGACGATCATGCTGAAGAGAGCGCAGACGTGAATGGCGTCGGCGAGCGCATCATCTGACACGCCGGCGGCGCGCACGGCATCCGCGTCTTCGCCCGTGACGTCCTCTGGATGAAGCGTCAGCTTTGCGAGGAATCCGAGTGTGGCGCCTAGCTCCGCAGAGATCGGCGCGGTGCGCCAATCACGCTGAACCGCGTCCCAGACGTTCTTGCCGAGCGCGTACGACGCGACCGCGCCGTGGGCGTTCGTTCAGAACGGGCACTGGTTGAGACACGAGACGAACGCTGCGAAGAGCTCGCGCTCCCCGTCCGTCCACTCGGAGGGGCCGCGCATCGCTCGGTCCAGTGCGTCCGAGTAGGGCGCGCCGAAGAGCTCCGGGCGGTAATGCAGCGTCTTGAGGACGCCCAGGGGTCTCGGCGCCGGAGACGCGTCCACGACGGCCAGCCTCACAGCGCCGCGAGCCCTGCCTCGAGCCGCGCCAGACCGGCCGCGACGGCGGTCGAGACTGTGTGCTCGAAGATCTGGTCCTCGGAAAAGCCCGCGTTCTTGAGCTCTTGCACGTCGCGATCGGTGACCTTGTACGCGTGCAGTCGCACCTTTTCGAGGTAATCGGCGAACTCGGGCGGAGCGGGTCGCTCGGGCCGCGCCGATTCGCGAAGCCGCTCGATCAATTCGTCGTAACCTGTCTTCAACGGTCGAACCCTAATGCGGTAGCCCACCGTCGAGGGCGACGAGCCCGTCGCGTGCGAGCGCGGCAACGGCTTCTTCGTCGTCAGGCGGCTCGCCGGACAGGATCGCGCGCAGCGTGCGTGCTCGGCGCTGGCGGAACGAGCCCTCGAAACGAGACTGTTTGCGCTGGGGCTCGTAGCGTCGGCCGCGCGAGGCGCAACACGCAGCCAGTGGACAGATTTCACACCGCGGAACGCGTGCGAGGCACACCGTCGCGCCGAGGTCCATCAGCGCCTGGGCACCGCCGGCGCTGAACGCGTGACCGGTGCGCTCCTGCACGCGCCGCACGTTCGTGTCGAGGGGTAGCACGTCTTCGCCCAAGGCGAAGTTGCGGATCGCGGCGGCGGTGTACGTGCCGACGCCCGGAAGCTCCGTCAGGTCGCCCGGCCACCCCGTCGCCGCAACAACGCGCGCGGCGCGGTGCAGGTTGAGCGCCCGGCGGTTGTATCCGAGCCCCTGCCACTCGCGCAGGACATCTGCTGTCGCTGCCGCCGCCAGAGCCTCTGCGGACGGCCAGCGCTCGAGCCAGCGGAGATAACGCGGCACGACGCGCTCGACCTGCGTCTGCTGCAGCATCACCTCGCTGACGAGGATCGCGTAGGGGGCGCGCGTCTTGCGCCAAGGAAGATCGCGACCGTTCGACGCGAACCACGCCTGCAGAAGGTCGTCCACGGGTCGAGTCTACGGCTGGTGCAGGAAGCCGAGGCGCGGGGCCGAAGCAATGTTCGGCTGTGCGGATTCGGGTGGTTCTCGCCGTCGGGTTGGCGGCGTTCGTCGTCGCCTCGCCGGCCGGCGCGTACGTCAACGCGCAGCACGCGGGCGTGCAGGTTGCGCTGCGCGCGCTCGGCCTCTACCACGGGCCGATCGACGGTCTCGTCGGACCGCAGACGGTCGCCGCAATTCGCGCCGCGCAGCTCAGGGCGCACCTCCCGGTCACCGGCCTCGCCGACGCGCGAACGCGTGCGACGCTCGGCCCGCTCGGCCGTCCGTTGCTCGGCGGGCGGGTCATGCGGCCCGGAATGTTCGGCTTCGACGTCTCGGTGCTCCAGTTCCTGCTCACGAGACGGGGCCTGTACGACGGGCCGCTCGACGGCTATCTGAGCACGGCCACAGATGCTGCGTTGCGCCGCTACCAGCGCAACGTGCGCCTGACGCCCGACGGCGTCGTGGGGCCGCGAACGCTCGCTGCCCTCGTCCTCACGACTCGCGTTCCGGTGCGCCCCCAGGCGGTCGCGGCGAGCCGTGTCTACATCGTCCGGTCGGGCGACTCCCTGACGACGATCGCTCAGCGCTTCCACGTCTCGATTGCCCGGCTCGCGCGCGCGAACCGGCTCAATCCGACACATGTCCTGCTCATCGACGCAAAGCTGAAGATTCCGGGTGTCGTCGCGTCAGCACTCGCTGCAACGCCGACAGAGGTGCGCTCGCGTCTCGACTACTGGGCGAACCGGCTCGGCCTCTCGCCGCACCTCTTGCGCGCCCTCGCCTGGATGGAATCCGGGTTTCAGCCGAACGTCGTGTCGAAGGCAGGCGCCCGCGGTGTCCTGCAAACGCTGCCGAGCACGCGCGATTTCGTCGAGGATGTTCTCGTCGGTCATTCCTTGCCGCGCTCCCTCGATGGGGACATCGAGGTCGGCGGGCTGTATCTCCGTCATCTGCTGCGGCGGTTCCACGGCAAGGAACGCCTGGCGCTCGCAGCGTGGTACCAGGGCGAGGCGGCCGTGCGCAAGAGAGGGATCTTGAAGGTGACGAAGCCGTTCGTCGCCGGGGTGCTCGCGCTCAAAGCGCGGATGTGATCAGCCGACGGCGACGAGCTGCAGAGCGCCGAGCTCCAACAGCTCACGGCAGAGCTTGACCGCATCCGGTGAGGCGGAGAGCTCTCGCAGCGTCCGGCGGCCGTCGAGTGCCGCGATCACCTCGGCTGCGCCGGCGGATACGTCTACCTCGGGCCACGTTCCTTCCTCCAGCACCACGTGCGCGCCGACCACGTGTCCGCGTCTAAGCCGCGTTTCGATACGCAGCGCGTCGACGGGCGCCAATAGCGCGTCGAGGGGGTTCGTGCCGTCGAGCCGCGCTCGTGCAGCGAACGCACGGCGGATCTGCGCATCGGCAGGCTCGAGCTCGTCCTCGTCCACTTCGTCGATGCGGATCGACGTGCGACCGTCGCGACGGTGCAGGATCACCGCTCCCTCGGTCACGACGCCGGCGCCGAGTGCGTCGAGATACGACGTCCACCGGTCGAGCGCCTCCCCGTAGGCAGCCGCGTCGCCTGCGAGGTGCGCGTTCCAGCGCTCGGCATGCTCGAGGGGAGACGCCTCGTCGATCGGCAGGATCCACACGTCGCAGCCCGAGTCCTCGACCCACTCGACGACGCGCTCGTCGGGCGCGCTCACATCGCGTCCGAGCCAGCTGACGCATACCGTGGCGAAGCCGCCGTCGGCCAGGTGGCCGGCGGTTTCGCGCACTACGCGCTTCGAGAGCTCGTCACCGTCGTGCGCGCCGTCGCGATAGACCCACCGCCGCTCCGGCGAGACGACGAAGGGCGCGTTACACGTGATCAGGTCGAAGCGCTCGCCGGCTACCGGCTCATACAGACTGCCGCGACGGGTCTCAACGTTATCGAGCCCGCTGAGAGCTGCGTTGAGCTTGGTGAACGCAAGCGCCCGCGGGTTGACATCGGTCGCGAGCGCGTGCTTGCTGTGCTGGGCGGCGAGGAGCGCGTGGACGCCGTTGCCCGTGCCGACGTCGAGCGCGCTCCCGGTGCGCGGGCGCGGCGTGAGCAAGTCGCAGAGCCGTGCCGTCGGCGTATAGGTGGAGACGTAGTCGGACGGATCGTGGGTCGGGTCTGTCGACAGGCGGTCCGACGCGAGCAGCAGCGAGCCGACCGGCGCGATCCGGCCGAGTGGGAAGACATCCGCACCGATCTCGGCCAGCCCGATCCGCTCGAGCGCCGCCAGGGCCTGCTTGCCGAGAGCGGGTTCCGCATCGCGGCGACTCAGCGGCAGCTCGAGGAAAAACAGGCGGATCGCGTTCGCCAGCGGCGTTTGCGGAAGCCTCCGCTCGTGGACGGGGACGTCCTCGAGTGCGTTGGACCACGCACCGTCGCCGAGCAACTCGTCGATCGCATCCTCGTTGTAGGAGAGCCGCCGCAGTGCATCGCCGACTGCGTGAGCCGCCGTGTCCACCGTTGGAGTCACGCCTGCACTCTAGGAGGGGCGGGACGGGCGCCGCGAAGGCGCCCGTCCACGCGTGGTATCTGGCTCTGCGCCCCAGGCTCGCACCGACACCTAAGACGGGCTTAAGAAGATCGCGAAGCGCCCGTTAAGGCCCCCACAACGGCGGCGGCCCGCCGTGGAAGCCGCGGAAGCCGCGCTTGCCGCGGAAGTGATGGAACGCGCCGGGGAAGCGGCCGTTGACGAAGCTCGTAATGCGCTCCTTCAGCCCCGCGAGCGTCTGGTCCGCCTCTGTGCGTGTGAGCCGGCCGGCGGTCACGGCGGCGTCGAGCTTCTCTTTCGCAGCGGCGACCAGGGCCTGCACGAGTCCTTCGACGGTCTTGCCGTGCGCGGTCGCGACCTGCGCGAGCGTCTTACCGCCCTCGAGCTCGCTTCTGAGCTGGGCCGGCGTCAGGCCCAGGTATGTCGACGCGGCGTCCAGGCTCGGTCCGTGATGCCGGAAGCCCTCGTGGGGGCCGGCGAAGAACAGCGGAAGCTCTCCGGACTCGATCCGCTTCTTCAGCGCGTCGCCTTGATCCTTCGACAGGCGTCCGGCCGCAACCGCGGCGTCGACGCGGTTCTCGAGGGCTTTCTTCAGGGCGTCGCTGAGCTTCGCCGGTTCGATCCCGAGTTGCTTGGCAGCATCGGCGACGACTGCCTGGCTCTGCTCCTTCGGCGTCCCGAACTTGCTCGCGGCGACGGCAGCGCCGCCGCCGGCCGCCAGCAACGCCACGGCGGCGCCGGCGGCAAGCTTGCGTTTCGCGCTCGTTTCCATACCTTCATCGCATCAGATCGCCCTAAGAGCAAGCTAAGAGGCGCCTAAGAACTGCGATCTAGACTCAACAGCCATGAAGCGAGTGCGATTTGCGCCGAGCCCCACCGGCTCGCTCCACATCGGAAACGCGCTCAGCGCGGTCGCGAACCGCGCCCTCGGCGACTGGATGCTGGTGCGGATCGACGACACCGACGCGACCCGGAACCTGCCCGGCGGGGAGGAGGCGATCCTGCGCGATCTCGAGTGGCTCGGAGTCAAGTGGGATGAAGGCCCCGTGCGCCAGAGCAGCCGGCAAGAGCGGTACCGCGAAGCCGCCGCAGAGCTCGGCCCGCGCTTCGACGGGATCACGCTGCTCCGCGACGACGGGACAGCGACGTTTCACCTTGCGAGCGTCGTCGACGACGGCGATTTCGCGATCACTCACGTCGTACGCGGTAACGACCACAGGCCGAACGAGGATCTGCACCGCAGGCTTCACGACGCGCTCGGGACTCCGGCGCCCGAGTACGTCCACCACGGCCTCATCCTCGGCGAAGACGGGAAGAAGCTCTCGAAGCGCGCGGAGGGTGCGACCGTCGCCTCGCTGCGGGACGCCGGGATCCCGCCCGAAGCCGTCCGGCGCTATCTCGAACAGCTGGGTCTGCCGAAGCACGACGTCCGCTATGACCTGCCGCGCATCCGCCGCTATGCGATCGAGACGATCGCCGAACTCCCCGACGACGAGCTGGCCGCGCGCGTCGGCGTGCCCGTGAGTGCGGTGCCCGTGCTGCGAGGCGCGCGCGACCTTGCCGAGGCGCGAGCGAACGCCGACGCGATCCTCGATCCTCCAAGGGACAAAGTGTCACTTGGGGAGAAGGGGAACGCCACAGTCGCGCGGTTTCGGGAGCTGCGGGAGCGCGCGAATGGAGACCTGAACTACGACGCGGCGAAGGCGCTCGTGCGCGAGTTGAAGGCCGTCGGCGGCGATCTGCACGCGCTGCGGGTTGCGCTCACCGGCCGTGATCGCGGGCCGGAGCTCGCTGCCGTCGTAGCCGCGCTGGACCGCGACGAGACGCTGAGGAGGCTCGATGCGGCTCTATGACACCTTCACGCGGCGGAAGCAGGACCTGCCGCCGCCGCCGGGTCCAATCCGCATGTACTTCTGCGGCTCGACCGTCTATACGCGAATCCACGTCGGAAACGCGGTTCCCGAGGTTCTCGCGCGTTGGCTTAAGCGCTGGCTTGTGCTGCAGGGCTACGACGTGAAGCTCGTGATCAACATCACCGACATCAACGACAAGATCTACGACGCCGCGCCGGGCGCGAGCGCCGAGCTGGCCGCGAACGCGACTGCCTGGTACATCGAAGACGTCGCTCGACTTGGACTCGGCATGCCCGACGCGCAACCGACCGCCGTCGAGACGGTTCCCGACCAGATCGCGATGATCGAGCAGCTCATCGACGCCGGGTACGCGTACGAGGTGGAGGGCGACGTCTATTACCGCGTTACGCGGTTCGCCGACTACGGGAAGCTCTCGAATCAACGCCTCGACCAGGTGGAGGAGCAGGAGCCGAACGCGCGCAAGGAGGATCCGCGCGACTTCGCGCTCTGGAAGGCGAACAAGCCGGGCGAGGACACGTGGTGGGACTCTCCGTGGGGCCGAGGCCGGCCCGGCTGGCACATCGAATGCTCGGTGATGTCCGAAAAGCACCTCGGCTCCGAGTTCGAGATCCACGGGGGCGGGCTCGACCTCGTCTTCCCGCACCACGAGAACGAGATTGCGCAATCGCGCGCGCTCGGGCATCCGTTTGCCCACTCGTGGATGCACAACGGGATGTTGCGGTTCAGGGGGGAGGAGATGCACAAGTCGCTCGGGAACGACATTTCGCTCAAGGTTGCGCTCGACGAGTGGGGGCGCGAGACGTTGCTGGTCTTCTTCCTGCGCGGTCACTGGCGCAAGCCGCTCGACTACTCGGTGCAGACGCTGCAGCAGGCGGCGGCGACGGCGGACACGCTGCGCGAGGTGTTCCGCAATCCGTCCCAACCTGCGCCGGCCGACGCGTGGGAGCGCTTCGCCGGTGCACTCGAGGACGACTTCAACACCGCCGATGCGCTCGCGATCATGCACTCGTGGCGCGACCACGGTCTCTTGCGACACGCGCTCGACGTCTTCGGGCTCGCGTCGCTCGCCGAGGGCGAGGAAGCACCCGCAATGGTGCGTGAGCTCGCCGAGCTCCGGCAGAAGGCGCGCGCGAATGGCGACTTCGAAGAGGGCGATCAGTTGCGGAGGCAGATCGAGGCCGCCGGCTGGGTGGTGCGCGATGCCGCCGGTGGCTTCCAGCTCGTCCCGAAGAGTTGAGGCGTGATCAGGTCTACGGCCGCCGTCCCGTGCGCGAGGCGCTGCGGGGCAGGCGCCACGTGCTCGAGCTGTGGGCCACAGAGCGTGCGCTGACGGCGGAGCCGTGGCTCGGCGAAGCCTCGGTGAAAGTGCAGGTGAAGCCGGACCGGGAGCTGTCGGAGGCCGCCGGCACGCGTGACCACCAGGGCGTTGTCGCGTGGACGGAGCCTTACCGGTACGCCGACGCGTGGGAGCTCGCCGCTACGGAGCGCCCGCTGCTCGTCTGTCTCGACCGCGTCACCGACCCTCGTAACCTCGGCGCCGTCTGTCGCAGCGCCGAGGGTGCGGCCGCCACCGGCGTCGTGGTCCCTGCGCATGGGTCGGCTCCGGTCACGGCGGCGGTGGCCAAGGCATCGGCCGGAGCGGTTGAGCATCTGCCCGTCGCGGTCGTGCCGAACCTCGCGCGCTACCTCTCGGACATCAAGAGTGACCGGCTGTGGGTGTACGGCGCCGCGGGCGACGCGGGGCAGAACCTCTGGGAAACCGACTTCACCGGCGGCACCGCGCTCGTCCTGGGAGCCGAAGGAAGGGGGTTGCGCCCCCTGGTCCGCAGAACCTGCGATGCAACGGTCTCGATTCCGCTCGCCGGCAAGGTCGAGTCGCTGAACGTCAGCGTTGCCGCGGCGCTGCTCTTGTACGAAGCGCGGCGGCAGCGCGCCTAGGCGTGCTTCGATGTATCGAATGGCCGACCCGACGCTCTTCCTCTTCGACGGCCACAACCTCCTGCACGCCGGCGGCTTCGCCGACACACGCGAGTTGCGCGACACGCTCGCGAGCTGGGTCGCGACGCAGGGAGCGCGCGGCGTGCTCGTCTTCGACGGGTCGGGGCAGGACGAGACGCGCGGCCCGCTCGAGGTCCGCTTCGCCGAGCACGCCGACTCCTTGATCGAGCGACTCGCGAGCGAGAACCGCAGCCGGGAACGCGTGTGCGTCGTCTCCACCGATTCAGCGGTGCGCGCGACGGCAGGACGGCTGGTGCAGACGCGCACGTCCCAGACGTTCCTGCGCGACCTCGTGCCGGCGGAGCATGCCGAGCCGAAGCGGTCGGAACTTGCCGACCGGGTCGATTCCGCAACACGCGAGGCGCTCGAGCGGCTGCGCCGCGGCAAGTCATGAAGCGGACACGCCGCAGGCTCGCCTCGTGACCCAGTCCGCGGTGGAGCGCTACCTCCTGCTGGGGCTGCAGCTCGGCCGCCATGTCGACGGAATCGTCGACGCCTACTTTGGCCCCCCGGAGCTGGCGGCCGCCGTCGAGGCGGAGCCGCCGGTCGACCCGCGGGCGCTCGCCGCCGACGCAGAAGCCCTCCTCGACGAGCTCGAGGACGGCTGGCTGCGCGACCAGGTGGTCGGGCTGCGCACCTACGCCGGGGTGCTGGCAGGCGAGTCCGGCTCGTACGCCGACGAGGTGGAGGGGTGCTACGGCGTGCGTCCGCACTACACCGACGAAGCCGTCTTCACGGCCGCGCACGAGCGGCTCGAGAAGCTGCTCCCCGGCGACGGGCCGCTGGCCGAGCGTCACCAGCGCTGGGAAGCCTCGATCCGCGTGCCCACCGAGCAGGTCGAGGGCACCATCGCGGCGGTCATCGAAGAGGCGCGCGCGTGGACCCGCGGCCTGGTCGAGTTGCCGGACGGCGAAGGCGTCGTCCTGGAGATCGTCCGCGACAAGCCCTGGCTGGCGTTCTGCGGCTATCTCGGCGACCTGCGCAGCCGGATCGCCGTCAACGTCACGCTGCCGATCTCGGCCATCGAGTTGCTCATCCTCACGCTCCACGAGGCGTATCCCGGCCACCACGCGGAGCGCTGCTGCAAGGAGCACCTGCTCGTGCGCGGCCGTGGCCTGCTCGAGGAGACGCTGGTGCTCGTGCCCACACCGCAGTCGCTTGTCACGGAGGGGATCGCCAAGCTCGCGCCGGAAATGCTGCTCGAGGGTGACGCGACACGCACGCGTATCTCGAGCGCTGGGGTCTGATGACCCCGGAGCTCGCAGCCCACATGATCCGCTTCTTCACCGAGCCGACCTCGCGGACCTACATCACCACCTACTCCGCCGGACGAGAGCTCTGCCGCGCGTACGTGGCGGGGGAGCCGGAGCGCTTCCGCCGCCTGCTGACCGAGCAGGTGCGCGTACGCGACCTGCTCGAGGCGCAGGACGCACTCACCACCTAGGACCCGGCTACGAACATATGTTCTTATCAAAAACGGTCCACCGCAAGGTCCTTGTAAATTCGTGGACCCCGTGCTATCTTCTGCCTCAACTTGAGGGTGAGGCTTCTGTCCTGTCCACCGCACGTTGGGGGTTGAGGCATGGCTGCAAGAGTTGCGACTGCCGCCCAGACGGCACAGAGGGCACAACGCGAGCTCCAGGATCTGCAGCTCGTGCTCAAAGCGCGGAACGGTGACGAAGGGG
>Ga0137367_10001517_pt1 | contig 18275 bp, 14 predicted proteins | sample SagtaG_14_FD_104939 | JGI IMG/M metagenome (GOLD analysis project Ga0137367, IMG submission 104939) | Vadose zone soil microbial communities from Sagehorn Ranch, Mendocino, California, USA - Sage1_L_80_16 metaG | ecosystem: Environmental > Terrestrial > Soil > Vadose zone | place: USA... | reverse complement strand
TGAAGAGAGCACTGCGTAAATCTATAGATGAATAAAAAGTGATAATTACGTAATGGGTACGTAATCTGGTTTGCTTCTCAACGAGCGGCAAACAAGGTATGCTATAAATCGAACCAGAAGAGAAGCAACATCATAGTTCATTCCACAATATACTCAGACATCCCGGCCTCATTACATGCTTCTTTGCAGTAGTAGCGCTCTGCTTTACGCACCGCAACCCACCCTGCAGAGCCTGCTTCTCTTCTTTCCGCCCGCACCACGCGCTACTCATACATTCCACTCACACGAAAACGGCGGCCGCTCAGCATCGCTGGGTGGCCGCCGTTTTGATTCTCAATGCTGCCGGCTACTTGCCCTTGCCAAGCTCGGCCGAGCGCCGATAGGCCGCCCAGATCGCATCAGTCAGCACGGTGCGCAGGCCGCCGCGCTCCAGCTCGTAGAGCGCCGCGGCGGTGGTGCCGCCCGGCGACGTCACGCCATTCTTCAGTTCGGCCAAGTGCTTGCCGCTCTTATTGGCATACAGCACCGAGCCAAGCATGGTCTGGAGCACCAGATTTTGCGCCATGTAGCGCGGGAAGCCCAAGTGAACGCCAGCATCGACCATCGCCTCCATCAATAAGAAGAAGTAGGCCGGCCCGGTACCCGAGAGCGCCGTGGCCATGTCGAGGTAATTCTCGTCGTCGACATATTGCTCGTGGCCGAACGAGCCCAAGATCGTGCGGGCCCAACCGCGCTGCTGATCCGTCACCGCCTCGGCCGATGTCCAGACAGTCATCCCCTCGCCGATCTGCGCCGGAGTGTTAGGCATCGAGCGGACGATTTGTGGGTGCTCCAGCAGCTCGGCGAAATGGCGGATGGGCGCGCCGGCGACGATCGAGATCACAAGCTCGCCGTCGTGCAGCGTCCCGCGCAGCTCGGGCAGCAGCTTGGGCAGGGTCTGCGGCTTGACCGCGAACACCGCAACCTGGGCCCAGCGCACCGCAGCCACGTTATCATCGGTGGTTCGCACGCCGTAGCGCTCGGCAATCTCCGACTGGCGCTCTTCGCGCAGCTCTGTCGCGATGATCTGATCGGGCGGCACGAGATCTTGGCGCAGCATTCCGCTGATCATCGCCTCGCCCATCACCCCAGCGCCGATAACAGCGATGCGGAGGTCTCGGATCATTTCGTTTCCTCCATTACCTAATTGTACATTGTAAATTGCAAATTTCTGACGCTCTTCAACGGCAATTTGCAATTTGCAATTTACAATTGTTCGTAGCCCTCGGTTCCCGGCACCGAAAAGCCCGTGCCGAGCAAGCGAACTTCTTCGGCCACGCGGCGCTGCGTGCTCTCGTCGTCGATCTGTGAGATCACCTCGTCGATCAACGTAGCGATCCGCTCCATCTCGGCGATCCCCATACCACGCGTCGTCACAGCCGGCGTGCCGATGCGAATGCCGCTGGTGATCAGCGGCGATTTGTCGTCGAAGGGCACTGAATTTTTATTGAGCGTGATGCCGGCCTTGTCAAGCGCTTCTTGGGCGGCCTTGCCGGTGAGGCCCTTGTTGCGCAGGTCGACCAGCATCAGGTGGTTGTCGGTACCGCCAGAGATGATATGGTAGCCACGCGCAATCAGCGCGTCGGCCAGCGCCTGCGCATTGCGAATGATCTGCGCGGCGTACTCGGCAAACGCGGGCTGGAGGTTCTCGGCGAACCCAACCGCCTTCGCGGCGACTGCATGCATCAGCGGGCCGCCCTGCGCGCCAGGGACCACGTTCTTGTCGAGCAGCTCAGAGATCATCAATGTGCGGCCGCTCTTGGCCGCTTTCTGCCCGAACGGATTCTCAAAATCCTCGCCCATCAGAATCATGCCGCCGCGCGGGCCGCGCAGAGTCTTATGCGTCGTCGTGGTCACGACATGCGCGTAGGGCAGCGGGCTCGGCAGCAACCTCTTGGCGATCATGCCGGCCGGATGCGCGATATCGGCGAACAGGAACGCGCCGACGGCATCGGCGATCTGGCGGAAGCGCGCGAAATCGATCGCTCGCGAGTACGCGCTGGCGCCAACGGTGATCATCTTGGGCCGCTCCCGCCGGGCCACCGCTTCAACCTGATCGTAGTCGATCAGCTCGGTCTTCGGATCGACACCATAGGCGACGAAGTGGTACAACTGGCCCGAAAAGTTCACCGGCGAGCCGTGGGTCAGGTGGCCGCCATGCGAAAGATCCATGCCGAGCACCGTATCGCCAGGCTTCAGAAACGTGAAGTAGACGGCCATATTCGCCTGCGTACCCGAGTGTGGCTGAACATTGGTATAGACGGCGCCGAAGAGCTCTTTCGCGCGATTGCGGGCCAGATTCTCGACCATATCGACATATTCGCAGCCACCGTAGTAGCGATTGCCGGGATAACCTTCGGCGTACTTGTTGGTCAGGATGGACCCCTGCGCCTCCAACACCGCACGGCTGGTATAGTTCTCGCTGGCGATCAACTCCAGCCCCTCGCGCTGGCGGCGTGCTTCGTGCGCAATGATCCGAGCGACATCAGGGTCGCTGCGCCAGAGCGTCTCAAGTGCGGACATCAAATCCTCCTATTGCAAGTGAACAGTTAGTCGTATCGATACAAGCTATTCTACCACCTGATGACCATATGTACGTAGTAGCGGACTTCGGCATCACTCGCAAAGTTCCAACCTATGCTATAATTCACAAGCCCTATAGCGCAAGTATGTATCGAGCTTTTCGGGCATTAGGCAGCGTCCACCCCCCGACTGCGGGTCTGCGCGCGCCGGCGCCGCCGGTACGCTGTCCGTTCGCTAGCGTCAAGGAGTCGTGCCCTCATGAAACTGTCATGCCTTCAAGAGAATCTCAAGCGCGGTCTCGCGATCGTCGGCCATGCCGTCGCCGGAAAAAGCACTCTGCCGGTGCTCTCAAATATTCTGCTCGCCACCGACGATGGCCGCCTGAAGCTGGCGGCGACGAATCTCGAGATTGGAATCACCTGCTGGATCGGCGCCAAGATCGAGGAAGAGGGCGCGGTCACGGTGCCGGCGAAGCTGCTCTCGGATGTGGTGGGCGGCCTGCCCAACGATAAGATCTCGTTGGAGCTCGACTCGCGCACCCAGGCGCTGGGGTTGACTTGCGCGCGCTTCGAGGCCAGCATCAAGGGCATCGAAGCCGACGAGTTCCCCGTCATCCCAACGATCGCCGATCGCGAGCCGACCGCCGCATTCCCGCCCGATCTGCTGCGCGACACGATCGATCAAGTCGCCTTCGCCGCCGCGACCGACGACACGCGCCCGGTGCTGGCGGGCGTTCTGATGCGGCTCAAGGGCAAGACGGCCACATTCGCCGCCGCCGACGGCTTCCGGCTGGCGCTGCGCAATGTGGAACTGCCCGAGCCGGTGGCCGAACCGCAGGAGGTGATCGTCCCTGCGCGCGCCCTGACCGAGCTGGCGCGGATCATCGGCGACGCCGAGAGCAATGTGGAGATCACCGTGACGCCGACCGGCGGGCAGGTGCTGTTCCACACCGAGAACACCGAGCTGGTCTCGCGCCTGATCGAGGGGCGCTACCCCGACATCGAGCGAATCATTCCTTCGAGCTATGCCACGCGCACAGTGCTGGAGACGCAGGATTTGGCCAAAGCCGTCAAGCTGGCCTCATACTTCGCCACCGCGTCGTCGAACATTGTGCGCCTGACGATCGAGTCGGGCGGCGAACTAGGGCCGGGCAAGCTGACGATCAGCGCCAATGCCGCCGAGGTGGGCGATAATAAAGGCGAGCTCGACGGCATGGTGCACGGCGAAGGCGGCCAGATCGCGCTGAACGTCAAGTTCCTCGGCGAGGCGCTGAATGCGATCAAGACGGCGCAGATCGCGATCGAGACCCAGACCGCACAAAACCCCGGCGTGTTCAAGCCGGTCGGCACCGAAGGGTACCTGCATATTGTGATGCCGATGACGGTGCGGTAGCGAGCGAACCGCCCCAAAGTCAGCCTCGAAGAAGACACCCCAGAACATCGGTAGAGAATCCACGAAGATACACGAAGAGACACGAAATAATCCAACCGTTTCGTGTCTCTTCGTGTGCCTTCGTGGATCATGATAAATGCTCTACCGGCACCCTAGCATGATGCCCCACGGCTGGGCTATAATAAAGCTATGCGCACTTGTTTCAGCAGGAGATGCTCATGGCCGAACGCCCAACCGTCATGATCAGCAGCATACAAGAAAGCCTGATGCGACGGCCCGCCGTTTCCTACCACTGGGGCCTGGAAGCCGCCAAGGCGCACCTGGCTGCGCTCGGCGCGCCCGAGCCGCAGCTGCTGCCATACGACGAGTCGAAGTATGAACCGATGCCCGAGGTAGAGATCGACCCGCCGGATGATCCGGAATGATTACCCATGTCATTCATCGTAGGACGCGATAATGATCTTTGAAAAATAAACCGCGTATCACGCATCTGAAACCTGACAGGTCGGCGGGGGTTCATGCCAATCAATGCGGCGCCACCTTGCCGCCGACCTGTCAGGTTTGGGAATACCCGTGTTAAAAGGTAATCTTTATCGCGCACCTACAATGGATTCCTTGTCAGCATGGAGAGTCGTCGATTACCTCGGCGATCTCTGTGACCTCTGTGGCTCAAGAATCCCGCCTGGCCCGACAAAATTGCGATCAGGTGCGTTTATTCCTGTAGAATCCGTTTGCCTCAACTAGCGCTACGCTCTGAGTGCCCCTGAAGGAGGGAGCAGCATGGCGAAAGTCTATATTTCCTCGACCTTCACCGACCTGCGCGCGCATCGCGAGGCGGTCTATAAGATTCTGCGCAAGCTCGGGCACGATGTGATCTCGATGGAAGATTATGTGGCGGCCGACCAGCGCCCGCTCGCGAAATGCCTGGACGACGTGGCGGCCTGCGCTGTATACGTGGGAATCTTCGCCTGGCGCTACGGCTACATTCCCGCCCAGGATAACCCCGAGCGCAAATCGATCACCGAATTAGAATATCGCAAAGCGGCCGAGCTCGGCAAACCACGACTCATCTTTCTCTTTAGATGAGAATGAGCCCTGGCCGCCAAAAGCACAGGATTCGAACACGGGTGAAGGTGACAGCGGGAAACAAATCAAGGCCCTGCGACAGGAGCTTGGCGCCGAGCGGCTGGCAAATTTCTTCACCTCGCCGGATGTGCTCGCCGGCCTGGTCAGCGCGGCGATCGGGCGCTGGGAGTCCGAGCAGCGCGCCGCCGAGCTACAAGCGCATGCGCTTCAGGACGCGGCTGCACAAGCGCGCGCTGGCGCATACCCACGTCGTCAGCTATTCGCCGACCGACGCCGAGACGCTGGCGATTGAGCTTGCCCGCGGGCTTGAGACGGGCACGCCAGCGCTGCCCGCCTGGATCGAGCAGCGCGACCTCGTGCCGGGGCAGGATCGGCGCGACGAGATTGCCGAGACGATCCGCGCCTGCGACAGCCTGCTGTTTGTGATCAGCCGCGAGAGCGCGGCCGACCCCGATCTCAAAGACGACTGGTGCGCGCGCTCAGATATAAAAGCCGGTCATCCCGATCGTGCTCCACACCGACGCCGATATACCAACCCAGCTCGCCTGGGACGCTTGAGACGCGACGATTCGAGCATGCACACGCTCTCTAGCTTGACAGCATGTGTGAGGTGGAAGTACCATCCCGTCATTCGTGGATGTGGAGAAAGGAGCGGCGGTGCGCCGCGCACCGTACATAGCTGATGACACACATACAGAGTGAGACTATTCAGTTCCCGGCTGGCAATCACGCTCGCCTGATCCAGGCGCCAGAAGGCGCCACCGCTGGAGAGATTGTGAAGGCACTTGAGCTACCAACGCCCCGCGCGCTGCTGGTGCTCAACGGCGGAACCGCCGAGCTAACGGAAGATCTCCAAATCACACCCATTTTGTGCTCACGGCAGGGCGAAAGTGGGGCGCCGAAACAGTGACCATGTACGTACTGGTCGACGAGTGGGCCCAGAACTGTCCGGCGATCGTGCTGTTCGCCAGCGGCGGCCAGATCGTCATTCAAGAAATGGAATCCGCCGTCGTGCAGGGCCGCGAGCTGATCTCGATCGCCGGCAGCGGGCGCACCACCGACGCAGTGCTGGCCGCTCGAGCGGGGCAATTGAGTGATGATCCCCGAATCGTGGAGATTGCCAATGCGGGCCGCATCACTGCGTTCGACATCAATCGGGACCCAGCAGAGTTACGCGAGCTCATCCGGCGCAAGCTATTCCAATAACGCAGCTAAGGTGAGTTATCCATCCACGAAGCCACACGAAGGTTCACGAACGAGTTTATGAGCTGATTCATTTTCGTGTCTCTTGGTGTGCCTTTGTGGGTCAAATCAACGGCTCGTACTAAAATGAGATCAAAAACGATGAACCAAGGATATATCGAGACGATTCAGCAGTGGCGCCAGCAGATGGAGGAGTCGCTGCGCGCGGCCGATGGCTGGCTTACGCTGGTTGGGCTGTTCTGGCTACACCCTGGAACAAACACAATCGGCGCGGACCCAGCCAATGATATTGTGCTGCCGGCCAAATTCGCGCCCGATCAGGTCGCCAGCATCGACTTTACCGGCGATCAGGCAACCCTGCATGTGTTGCCGGGCGTTGCCATGACCGTGAATGGCCAGCCGGCGACCACTCAGCCGCTGCGCTCGGATGCCGAGCCACAGCCTGATCTGATTCGACTTGGCGACCTCTCACTTCAGATCATCAAACGCAGCAGCGGCTATGGCGTGCGGGTGCGCAATCAGCGGCACCCCGATCGCGAGGCGTTCGGCGGGCGGCACTGGTTTCCAATTCAAGCGGCCTACCGCGTTCAGGCGACCTTCACCCCATATGATCCGCCCCAGCCGCGGCAGATTACCACCGTGCTCGGCGATGTCATCGAAGAGCTGAGCCCTGGCTATGTGAGCTTTACGCTCGATGGGCAGCACTACCAACTGGAAGCCTCGCCTACGCGCGCCGACGAGCTGTTCTTCGTGTTTCGCGACCTGACCGCCGGCCAAACGACCTACCCAGCCGGGCGCTTTCTAAAGGCGCCGCGCCCGCGCGACGGCCAGACGATTCTTGATTTCAACCAGGCCTACAGCCCGCCGTGCGCCTTCACGCCATTCGCCACCTGCTCGCTGCCGCCGCCGCAAAATCGGCTTAGCCTGCCGATCCCGGCGGGCGAGAGAGTATGATCATGCAAGCGCAGCTCTATCTTAGCGCTTGGCCGGCCGTAAAAGCTCTTGCACCCCTACTACCGCTAATGCTATACTGGCGTTATCCAAGCGCCGGCGCGTCTGCCGCCGGCACGCGATGAGGCGTATGTCACCGACTGTGTTGCCCGCATTCTTAATGGCCGTGTTGGCCTGCTGGCTCGGCCTGAGCCTGCTGGTGCGAGCGCCGCGCGATCGCCCGACGCAGGCGTTCGCGTGGCTGTGCCTGCATCTTACGATCTACGGCCTGACGGCAGTATTGCCCAGCCTCAGCCAGGCCGACGCGCCGCGCCAGATCATGGAGGTCATCCAGGTCGTCGAGACGGTGCTGCTGCCGCCAGTATTTCTGCATTTCATCTTAGTCCTGGTGGGCGATGGCCCGGTGCCACGCTGGCAGGTGGCCGCCACGATCCTCTTCTACGCGACCGGCTTGGCGCTAGCCGGCGATGCTGTATTCGGCTCGCTCGAACAACGTGCCAGCGGTTCGCTGGCCTTCCCTCCTGCGCTGGTGGCACCCTGGACGGCCCAGCGCGCGCTGCCGATGCTGCTGGCGCTCGTGCTGATGTTCCTCAGCTACCGGCGCGCCGTCGGCGACGACCTTGAGCGCCGGCGGCGCGCGCTGTTTGCGCTGGCGGCGGTGGTCGGCGTTTTCGGCGCGCTCTGGGCGACTGTGGCGCGCAACGCCGGCTTCTCGCCGGCGATCGGCCACGCGCTGATGGATACAGCGCTGGCGCTGCTGGCCTACGCGGTGCTAGCCTACCGCTCGCTGCTGCCGGCGCGCGTCGCCCAGCGCACCTTCTATCGCTCGCTGCTGGGTGGCATCGTGACGGCGCTGTACATTGGGCTGCTGCTGATCGCCGAGCCGCTCGCCAACGAGATTATCAGGCCGCGCACCCAGCTCCCGCTCGTCACAATCTTCACGCTGAGCGTGCTGATCGCGATCTTCGGCCCATTGCGCGACTGGGCCGGCGCTTGGATCGACCGGCGCTACTTCCACCGCGAGTTCGACTACGGCCGGCTGCTGCGCACGCTTGGCGATGATCTGCTCCAGCGCGGTGATCTGACCGGGCAGCTTCAGGCCGCACTGACAGCGATCTGCCGAACGCTCGAGTTGCGCGATGGCGCGGTCGCCGTGCAAGAGGGCGCCGGACTGCGCGTGCTGGCCACCTATGGCGTCGAGCGGCTGCCGGAAGACGCTCTACGTGGGGTCGGCCTGCCGGATGTCCCGCAGACCCACTATGGCGGCTGGGGGCCTTGGCCGGCCGCGCGGCTACTGCTGCCGCTGCGCCGCAGCGATGAGACACTTGGCTTGCTGGCGCTCGGCGCGAAGCGCTCGGGCGAGCCGTTCCGCGAAACCGAACGCGCGCTGCTCTATTCGCTTGGGGCCTATTTGACGCTGGCGATCAAGCACGCGCGCTCGCAGCAAGAAGAAGAGCTGGCGATGGCCGTGCTGGCCGAGCAGAGCCGCCAACTCCAAACCGAGCAAGAACTGTTGGCGGCCCAGGCGCTCGAGGCGGCGCGGATCACCACCCAGCCAGCCACGCCGGCCGAAGCCAAAGACGGCCTGCGGATCTTCGCGCTTGGGCCGCTACGGGTCGAGCGCGATGGCGCCACGATCGACCGCTGGGGCGGCGACAAGGCCGGCACCTACCAGGCCGAGGCGCTGTTCGCGTTCCTGTTCGACCGGCGCGGGCGCGGACTGACCAAAGACGAGGCCGAGGAGGTGATCTGGCCAGACCTCGACATGGATAAGGCCGACACTGCCTTCCATCGCACCGTCGCGGCGCTGCGGCGCACGCTCGAACCGGGGCTGCGGCGCGGCAATGAGAGCAGGCTGATCACCTATCATCACGAGCGCTACTGGCTCGACCCGGCGACGGTGGCCTGGTGCGACGCCGAGGTGTTCAGCGCCGCCGCCGAGCGCGGGCACACGCTTATGCGCCAGGGCGACCTGGAGGCCGCTCGCGCGGCGCTGGTCGGGGCGCTCGACCTGTATCGCGGCGACTATATGGACGACTGCCCGTTCTTCGGCGACTCGTCCTACGTAGAGGATCGGCGCACCGAGCTGCGCGACCAGCAAATCGACGCGCTGCTGGCGCTTGGCGCAGTCTACGAGCGGCTCAACCAGGCCGGCGAGGCGGCGACCTGCTACCGCCGCGCGCTCGCCGCCGCCGATGGCGACTGCCCGCGCGCCGAAGATGGTCTGGCCCGGTTGCAGGTTACCGCATAGTCTACAACCTCATCTTATGTGGATGTGGCCGCAAGGGGCGCACCGGCATGCAGGTTAGCCTGCGCCAATCCCGAAAAGACTGTACTTCCTACCGCGCCGCAGGCTCATCCTCCAGCTCCAGCAATTGCTGAATACTCAACAGCGCGACCCGCACCCGCTCCGGCCGGTTTTCGAAATCGTGGCGCAGCCGGTCGATCGCCTGTTCGAGCATGAACACGTCGAGCAGCATGCGCAGGTCGTCGCGCTCGCTCGGCAGAAACGCCGCTTGGGCGGCGGCCAGGTAGCCGCGCAGAAACGCCGCGGCGACCCAGCCATACCAGAAGCACGCCCATGCGTCGAGCGCGAGCACAGCCTGCCAGCCCTGTTCTGGGTCTTCGGCGCGCGCGAGCCGCGCGGCGAATGTGGCGAAGCTCAGCGACTGCAGCATGCCGGCGACATCGCGGATCGGCGAGCCCTTCAGGCTGCGCTCGGGCAGCGGGCGGGCCGCTTCGCCCTCGAAATCGAAGATCACAAAGTCGTCGCCGGTGTAGAGCACTTGGGATAAATGGTAGTCGCCATGGCAGCGGATGCGCAGCACGTCGAGCTTGCGATCGACGAGCGCCCGAAACCGCTGCAGCAGCGCCGGCCGCAGCTCGATCAAGGCCTGTGCCGCCTCGCGCGACCAGTCGGGCAGCTGCGGCAGCGCCTGCTCGAGCCGGTACACAACCTGCCCGACCAGGCCGCGCAGCGACTGGTACAGCGAGCGCTGGTACAGTGGTGTAAATGGCAGCGGCGCAAACTCAGGGTCGCTCGGATCGCCGATCAGTGCGCGATGCAGTTCGGCGGTGCGCCGCCCCAGCAGGCGCATCAAGGCCAGATCATCGCCAAACAGCTCGCGCGCCAGCTCAGGCGGTTCCTGCTCGGCCCGATCGAGCAGCGCCGCAGCCGTGATCGAAGAGTCGTCGCGCGGCGCTTGATTGTGGACTCGATCAAAATAGCGTTGCAGCGCCTGCTGGGTATGCTGCCAGGCTTCGCCTTGGTTCGGCACGAAGCCTTGCAGCGCCGCCAGGTCGATCGGCTCGCCGCTGTGTGACCGATATTCGAGCGCGGCCACCGCCGGCGGCGTAAAGGCGAAGCGCTTGGCCGTGAGGAAGTCGCCGATCACGACCTCGGGATGCGGGCCCTCGTCGACGCAGCGGAACAGCTTGAGAATCAGCTTGTCGTCGTAGGCGATCGAGGTATTGCTATACCTGGCCTGGATGGTTTGTGTGCTCAACGACGCCGGGCGGGGCAGTTGGCGCACCAACTGGTAGGCCGCGGCGGCCTTGACCGTCACGCTGCCAAACAGACCATTCAGGCGCCCATGGCGCGCGATCGTATCCAGCAGCGCGCTGGCGAATGGCCGCGACCAGAGCGCGTCGTAGATCACCCCACTATTGCGGTGGTCGCCTGAGTGGCGCGCCTCGGCCACCAACGCGTGTGGCAGCTCTTTGCGGAGGCGCGCGGCCTGCCGGCCCTCGGCAAACGCTAATGGCACCTGGTAGATCTGCGGCTCGCCGTCGATATACTGCACCTTGATCAGCAGCATATCCGCCGGCCCATCCTCACACGGCACCGTGATACTTTCGATAATCGTCGTGGTGAGGATCGGGCGGGTCTTGCCGTCGAACCAGGCCGACTGGCGCAGGTAGCGCGGCAGCGCCACTTCCTCGAGCGTCGCGCGACCAGCGCCGCGCACCAGTGCTTCCCAATCGGCTTCTAACTCGACCACCGGCAGTTCGGCGGCAGCCACGCCAAGCGCGGCCGGCTGCTCTTCAAGCGCAAACCAGTAACAGGCGTGTGGCGACAACGTGACCATATACCCTAGCTCGCCAATGGTCGGGAAGCTTGTGCGTCCAAACATATCGACCGGCACACGCCCGCGGAAGCCGCTCAGATCGAGCTCGGCATACTGTGTGAAGCGCGACAAATTGGCGACCACCAGGATGTACTCGCCGTCGTAATGGCGCACAAATGCCAACACCTTGCGATTGGCGGGATGCAGCATGGTCAACTCGCCGCGGCTAAAGGCCTGGCAGCGCTTGCGCAGCGCGATCAGCCGCTTCATCCATCGCAGCAGCGAGTGCGGATTCTGCTGCTGCGCCTCGACATGCACGGTCTCGAAATGGTACTCGTGGTCGACAATCAGCGGCAGATACAACTGCTGCGGGTTGGCATCCGAGAACCCGGCGTTCCGGTCGGCGCTCCACTGCATTGGGGTGCGAACGCCGTTGCGATCACCCAGATACATATTATCGCCCATACCGATCTCATCGCCATAGTAAAACACCGGCGTGCCGGGCAGCGAGCAGAGCAGCGTGTTGAGCAACTCGATCTGGCGGCGATCGTTGCGCAGCAGCGGCGCCAGGCGCCGCCGGATGCCCAAATTGATGCGCGCCTTGCTGTCCCGCGCGTATGAGCGGTACATAAACACGCGCTCCTCTTCGGTCACCATCTCGAGCGTCAACTCGTCGTGGTTGCGCAGGAACAGCGCCCACTGCGCGGTCTCGGGGATTGGCGGCGTCTGGTCGATAATGTCGACGATTGGGAAGCGATCCTCCATGCGCAGCGACATAAACAGCCGCGGCATGAGCGGGAAGTGAAACGCCATATGGCATTCGTCGCCATCGCCAAAATACGCCACCGCATCCTCGGGCCACTGATTGGCTTCGGCCAGCAGCATACGGTTGTCGAAATGTTCGTCGATATGCCGCCGCAGCCGCCGCAGGGCCACATGGGTAAGCGGCAGGTTCTCGCCGGTGGTGCCCTCGCGCTCGAACAGGTATGGCACGGCGTCGAGCCGCAGGCCGTCGACACCCAGCTGCAGCCAGAAATCGACCACCTTGAGGATGGCCTTGCGCACGCGCGGATTATCGTAGTTCAGATCGGGCTGGTGCGCGTAGAAGCGATGCCAGTAGTAGCTCTGCGCTACCGAATCCCAGCTCCAGTTCGAGCTCTCGAAATCCTGAAAGATGATCCGCGCTTCGCCGTAGCGCTCGGGTGTGTCGCTCCACACATAGAAGTTGCGCCAGGCGCTGCCGGGCTTGGCGCGCCGCGCGCGCTGAAACCAGGGATGCTCGTCGGAGGTATGGTTCAGTACCAGCTCGGTGATCACTTTAAGCCCGCGCCGGTGCGCCTCGCTCAAGAAGGCCTTGAAATCGCGCATGCCACCATACGCGGGGTGAATGCCGGTATAGTCGGCGATGTCATAGCCGTCGTCTTTCAACGGCGAAGGGTAGAACGGCAGCAGCCAGATCGCCGTCACACCAAGATCCTGCAAGTAGTCGAGCTTCGTGCTCAACCCGCGGAAATCGCCAACACCATCGCCGTTGCCATCGTAGAATGCTCGAACGTGGAGCTCATAGATCACCGCATCCTTGTACCATAACGTCTGCCGCGTATCGCTTGCGCCGCTCATCTTCCGCCTCGATCGCTGTTTGAAACATCTGCATCAGGCAGAAGCACACTCCGTACCATGGTTTACGATCGCTTGTACTTACCACGATGATCGGCGAGCGCCTCTTCGCAGAGTTCCAGCCACTTCAGGTCGGCTTGTAGATGCAGCGCGGCGCCCTCGATCAAGAGTGCGGGTATCGCGTCGGGGTTGGAGCCAGAGCGCGCGGCCATGGTATTGAGGTCGTGCAGCGCCTGCGTATACACGCGGCGCTGGCGCTCGATCAGCGCGGCCTGGTCGGCGGCGTCAGTCAACCCGGCCATCACCAGCTTCATGAAGAACTCATCTTTTAACCATGGGCCGGTGGTTGGCTCGGCGAGCCAGTTTCGCAGCTCCGCATGGCCTGCAGGAGTCAGCTCGTATACCTTTTTATCGCGCCGATGGTCCTGGGGAACCTCGTGACTCTGTACGAGTGCGTCACGCTCAAGGCGCTGGAGGGTTGTATAGATCTGGCCGAAGTTGAGCGGCGGCCAGACATCGCCGAAAGTTTCCTCAAACGCCTGTTTCAGCTCGTATCCATGAGCGGGGGCCTTTGCGAGTAAGGCGAGAAACGCGTAACGCATCGTATTCCTAAGTGCAAGCAATCACAAATCCGTTCTTAATTCCCATAGTTCCCATATTTCCTAGGTAAGGCCAAAGGGAAATATGGGAACTATGGGAACTAGGATCGCACGTGCAATAGCCTGTACTAAGCGATCAGCCAATGAGCATACATATATATCAAGTATATTCTAGCACAGAAGTGTGCCATGTTCCATTCTTCCATTGGGACATTTAGCATCCGAATTGGCATTTTGCCAGCTCGTAGTGCGTAGTGCGTAGTGCGCAGTTGGCACTCCTACGCACTACTGAGCAGTTTCGGTGCCGCGATCCTACCGAGCATCGATGCTGACCGAGGCGGTCATATTCCAGCGCAGCCTGGCATCCTGCTGGTTTGGCCGAACGACCACGGTATAGACAATATCGCCCTGCTTGTTCTCGCCAAAGCCCTTGATCCGCGTCACCGTGCCCGGCAGCGTCACTCCCGGCAGCGCGTCGAATGTGATCGTGGCCGGCGCGCCCGCGACGGTCTGAGCTACGCTCAGCTCGGTCAGGTCGGTCGTCTCAATCTGCCATGCTGCCGTGTCGGCGAGCTGGACGATCGGTTTGCCCGCGGTCACAAACTCGTTCGGGTTGATGTCCAGCCCGGCGACGATGCCGTCGAACGGCGCTTTCAGCTCCATACGCGCCAGCTCGACCCGCGCCGCCTCAAGTGCGGCCTTGTCGCCGTCGACCTGGGCTTGCATCGCCTGGAGCGTGCTCTGCTGAGGCCCGGCCTTTAACTTCAGCAGGCTGGCTTGCGCGGCATCGACGCCCGCTTGTGCAACGGCAATCTCGTTGTCGCGCTGCGCCCCGCGCAGCTTGCCGAGCGTCGCCTGGGCACTCGCCAGCTGCGCCTTGGCGCTGGCCAGCCGCTCGGTCGCGATCGTACTGGTCACCCGATCGAGGTTCGCCTGGGCGCTTGCCAGGTTGTGCTCGGCCGATGTGATGCCGCTGATCTCGCCCTGGCGCGAGCTGTCGGCGGCGATTTGCGCCTGTTGCACGCCAGCTTCGGCGCTGTGCAGCTCGGCCTCGGCCTGGGTGAACGCGTCATGGTACTGCTGTTTCTGCGCCTCGTTCAGCTTGTTGCCCTTGGTCTTGCCAGGGTTCTGCGCATCCGGCACTTGCGGCGTATACGGATCGGTGCCTTCATCCTGAACATGCTCCCAGTTCCACTTCGCCAGCGAGTAGCTGGTCTGGGCCTGAATCAGGCGTTCGCTAGCCTGCTGGAGCCGCAGCTCAGCGTCGCTCTTGCCCGACGAAAGCTGGCTGTGCTGGCCCTCCAGGGCTGCTTGGGCCTGCAAGAGTGCGGCCTGCGCCGCGCGCACTTCGGGGTTCTTGTCGCCGGCCTTGAGCTGGGCGATCGTCGCCTGGGCAGCCTGGAGGCTCGCCTGGGCGGCCTGGATGTCGGCCGGGGTGACGCTGCCGAGCGTCTGGCGGAGCTGGGCCTGGGCCTGGCGCAGCCCGGCCTCCGCGGCGGCGAGATCCTCAGGCGGCGGGCCGTCGAGCAGGTCGGCCTGGTCGGCCTCGGATTTGCGGAGCCGCGCCGCATTCTGGGCCACCACCGCTTGCTGTGCGGCCGTGTCGAGCCGGGCGAGCATCTGGCCGGCCTTGACCTGGTCGCCCTCGGCGACGAGCACTTCGGCGATCGTGCCGCTGGCGGGCAGGCTCAGCTCGGCACTCCGCGCCGGAACGACTTTCGCCTCGGCCACAACCGCGTTACTGGCAGCCACCGGCGCCGCGGCGGCCACCGGCGCCTCGGCGGGCGTGGGCGTGCTGCGCCCGAGGTAGAAGTAGGCGCCACCGCCGAGCAGCGCTAGGATGACAATGCCGATGATGATCTTTTTCATGATGAGAAAACTCCTTGATTACTATTTCAAATTGTAAATTGTAAATTGCAGCCTGGACAAGTTGATGACAGACTCAATTTACAATTTGCAATGTACAATTATTCGTAGGCCAACACATCGCGCACGGTAACGCGCGAGGCATTCCAAGCCGGTAGGAAGCTCGCCAGCGCCGCGAGCGCCACCACGACGCACAGCCAGAGCAGCGCCCCACTTAGCGAGAAGGTAAAGCTGATCTCGCTGCGGAGGAAGGCTTGCCCCACGACGCTGCTGAGCAGCATGCTGAAGGGAAACGCGAGCGCGAACGCGATCAACCAGCTCACCACGCCGATCATCATCCCCTCGACCAGCACAATCCGCAGAATCGCGCCGTTGGAAGCGCCGATCGCGCGCATCACGCCGATCTCGCGCGTGCGTTCGAGCACGTTGATGCTCATCGTGCCCATCAGCCCCAGCCCGCCGACGACCGCCAGCAGCACCGCCATCACGGCCAGCATCACCACGATGATGTTGAACTGAAACTCGACGCTCTCGCGGAGCTCGCTGATCGTCTGTGTACCGCTGACTTGCAGGCCGGCCTGCTTGAAGCGGGCGCGCAGATCTTTCGCGACCTGCGCTTGGAAGCCGGCGTCGTGCTGCTGCGTCACCACCTGGATTGTGCTCGATCGGCCCACGCTATTCGTGACTCGCGCCATATAATCGTAGTCCGCGTACACCTGGCGACCAACAAACAGCACCTGGGCGATTCCGACGATCCGCCAGGAGGTTTCGCGCCCGTTGATGTCGAGCACGAGGTCGTCGCCAAGCTTGAGATCCGGCTCGGTCTTGAGCAAGTCGGCCGCGATCACCACTGCGTTCTCATCCGCGGGCAGCAGCCAGCGGCCGGCGATAATATTGGGCTGAAACAGCTTGGTGTTCTTGGGCAGTCCAGTCATGGTTATGCCTGGCGTTTTGGTGCGATCGGCCAGCACGCGCGGCCCGCTGGCCTGACCCCAGCTTTCCACGCCGACCACACCCGGCACCAGGTGCGCCTCGTTCTCTATGGCGACGACACGCGTGGGCCGCGCCATGAACACGCCGATGTCGTAGTTATAGGTCAGGAAGAAATCGTCGAGCGTCTTGAGCAGCGATGCGCGCACCGACAGAACGCCAATCAGCATCGCGCCGCCCAATATCAGAGTCGAGAGCGTCAGCGCCAGCCGGCCGCGGCGCCGGAAGGTGTTGCGCAGCGAGAGCAACATCGGGCGCGAAAGGAAGCGAATGCGCCCCATCAGCCGGTCGAGGCGGCTCGTCCCGTAGCGGCCTTTGCCCAGGCCGTAGCCGCTGATCGCCTCGCGCACGGTTACACGGGTTCCGGCAAAGACGGGCCAGAGCGCCGCCAGCAGCGGCACCAGCAGCCCGGCCGCCACTTCGAGCCCCAGCACACGGGGCGGAACGCCGCCGCCCAGCGCGTCGAAGTTCAGCAGGCCGGCGAACACGTTCACAAACACCTGCGCGCCCAGTGCCCCTAGCGGTATCGCGACCAGCAGCGCGAGCACGCCGAAGATCAAGACCGTCGTCAGATACATGCCGACGATGTCGCGGCCCCTGGCGCCGATCGATTTCATCACGCCGATCTGGCGGGTCTGCTGCGTCAACAGCGCCCCAATCGTATTCACCACCAGGAAGCCGCTCATCAGCAGCGAGATCGCGCCCAGGACGCTCATGATCAGCATGATCGCCTGCAGAACGTCATCTGCCCAGTGCTTGCCCGGCGGATCGGGGATATTCACGAAGCCGACGGTGCGCCCGCTCCTTTCGATCTTGTCGCGCACCTGTGCCACAACCTGCTTGATATGTGCGATGTCGTGCCGATCCCCTTTGACGGTTATACGCAGCTCGGTGAACTGGCCGCTCTGGCCGAGCCAGCGGGCCGTATCGCTGGTAATATACGCCGCGCCGAAGCTGAAGATCTGTGAGGCCCAATTCACATCGTAGACCGATCCGGCCACGGGCATCGTGCGCTTGGTGCCGTCTGGTAGGTCGACCACCACGGTGCCGCCGACCTGTGCATTCAGATAGCCAAGCGAGCTGCGCTCGAGCAGGAGCTCTTTGTTCGGCGGCGGCCACGCGCCTTCGATCGACTTGATCGTACCGATGCGCATGTCGTCGAAGTCGGGGATGACCTTGAACTGCGTGTTCTTCCACACATCTGGGCCGGCGCTCACCTGGAACACGGCCGTGCTCTGGCCCTCCGCGTCGTCCACGCTCGGCATGCGCCGGATCGTCTGCACCAGCTCGTCGTCGAACGGCTGATCGGTGTTGATCGAGGCGCTGAACGGGTTCGATGCGTCATTCGCGGCAGCTAGATCGTGCGCGAGCATCACCTGCGAGCCGGCGATCATCCCGACGGCGAAGACCCCCACCGCGATCGAGAGCACCACCAGCAGGGTGCGGGTCTTGTTGCTCCACAGGTCGCCCAGCACCTTGCGCCAGCGTGGTTTAAGCACGGCTCACCTCCCGCTCGCGCGCGGCGGCGTTCTCGCTGGCACGCTGATCGGCGACGTGGTCGATCGCCACCTTGGTCGCTTCGGACTCGGCGATCAGGCTGCTGAATTCATCGCGGTCGAGCGCTACCACTTCGACGCTCGCTTCCCCAACAGCGCGGACGGTGGCGGTGCGCGCGCCGCCGCGCAGCAGGCCGATTTCGCCGAAATACTGACCCGCACGCATCGTCGTCACAGGAATATCCTGCCCGTCGGGGTGATGCAATAGAATCTCGACCTGGCCTTTGGTGATGATGTAGAATTGGTCGGCCGATTCGCCCTGCGTGATAATTGGGGCGCCGGGAGCGTAGGAGCGCGATTCGAGCCGGCTGGTCACCCAGCCGAGTTGGTCGACGCTGAGTGTCGAGAGGGCCTTAGCGACGTACTCGTTGACGATCTCGCCGTCG
>Ga0137367_10001511_pt1 | contig 18305 bp, 13 predicted proteins | sample SagtaG_14_FD_104939 | JGI IMG/M metagenome (GOLD analysis project Ga0137367, IMG submission 104939) | Vadose zone soil microbial communities from Sagehorn Ranch, Mendocino, California, USA - Sage1_L_80_16 metaG | ecosystem: Environmental > Terrestrial > Soil > Vadose zone | place: USA... | reverse complement strand
TGGCATCAACTTTGGTTGATGAATACGGTGAGAACGCTCCTCTGCTCGAATCTGGCGGACGAGCTTTGCGCGAGATGACGCGCATTGCGGCAAGCCCCTACTCCATGTGGCGCGACATCGCAATCACCAACAAGGAAAGCATTGCCGAGGCCCTGCTCAAGCTCGAGCAGCGGCTTGCGCATATTCGCGAGAACCTGGACACTCGCGAACTCGAACGGGAGTTCGAGCAGGCTCATCAGCTGAAAAACGTGAGCAGAAGAAACTGGAGAGTGAAGCTGGATTAGGGCGCATCCGGGCTAACGGGGTCTTCGCGACGAGTTAGTGACCAGATGGTAAGAGCGCCACCCGCGCCAACCGCCGTCCATTTGGCAGCGTTGGAGGTCAGAATCGGTCCCTTGGCCGCGGCCGGAGCACCGGCCTTTTTCGCGACCGTGCCGCAATTGTCTGCGTCTTCCCGTGACAACTCGTGGCCCTCTTTCAGTGTGGCGGATCCTGAACCACAATTGACGGTGATGTCGTTCTTGCGGGCGATGATGCCAATGGTGCCGCCTGAGCGGGTTACGTAGAACTGCGTCCAATTGTTGGAGGCGGGAGTGATCTTGAAGTCTCGCGCGTTCACGCTCAGGCCGTTTCCAGTAGCGACGGAAATCTGCCCTCGATCGAGAGCGACGGTCTGGCCCTGGAATCGCAAAATGGAATTTGGTTCCATTGCGATGCTTGAGCCCGGTCCATTGATCGCGGCGGTGCCGTTTTCCTTGGTTTGCACGATATCGCCCGCGACGACCGCGTTTGAATTTGACAGTTGGGCCCCGTTCAGGAACACCGAGCCGGTGCTGTTCACCACTGCGACTCCGGTATTTTGCGCGAAAGCCACGGGCACCAGAACGATCAGCGCCGCGCAAATGCGTCTCTGCAATGCTGAACTACGCACAATCAAACTCCCTGGAATGGCATGGACCGACGCATGACGCATTTGGATTGATGGTAACCAGCACATCCCGCCGGGTCAATCAGGTTACACGGGGGAATCCCGCAAGTAACCTACGAGCGCCAGCGGTCAACCACATCCCACCACATCAGCCTTATCCACTCGTCGAAGTTGATTTTGGCCCACTGGCGGTGTTTCCACCACGGGTTCCCGAATTGCGTGGGATCGGATGCTGCGGCGACAGAGATATTGAGGCCCTTCAATTCGTGCTTAAAGGTGCTGAGCGCGCGCCTGGTGTGATAATCCGAGGTCACCAGCAGAATGCGTTTGGCAGTTGTTTTGCCGAGGCAACGCGCAACATCCTGGGCCTCGGTCTTGGTGGAGAGACCCCAAATCGGACAGATCGAAATGCTTTGGCGATCGGGCAAACCGTTGACGTAATTCTGAGCGATGGCGATTGTCTGCTGGCCGTAAATTCTGGCGACAGCTGGAACATCCAATAGCAGTTTCGGCGCGTATCCTGCACGCAGCAGTTCCAGCGCGCGCGACGGCCGCCGGTCAGTCTCACCTGCGAGAGCAACGATCACATCCGCGTGCTGCGGATTGTTCATGATCAGAAACCCGCCTGACATAGTCAGCGACAATGCGGCGAACAAGACAAGCACCGTCAGCGCTGCCCAAAGTTTCCGCATGAAGTATGCAGCGTACCATCAGACCAGCGGTGACGTAAGTAATCACAGAATGGCGACATTCGGGCAGCAGGCAGTCTAAACCGCGAGATTCAGCATGCTAGAATCTGAGCGAATCTCCATAAAAACTATGAGCAGCCCAACGGTTTCCACGACGCATTTCTCCGAGCTGAAGAGCAAGATCGAAAAGCGCCAGGCACGCGTGGCAATCATCGGCATGGGATACGTCGGCCTGCCGTTGGCCCTTCTCTATTCCGAGAGGGGATTTATAGTTACCGGTTTTGACATCGATCAGCGCAAGGTGTCAACGCTGAACAATGGCGGATCGTACATTTTCCGCATTACGGCGCCGGAGATTCAGCAGGCCCGCCAGCAGGGCTTCACGGCCACGTCGGATTATTCGCAACTTGAAAGCATGGACGCCGTGATCATCTGCGTCCCCACCCCACTCAATGAGTATCACGAGCCGGACCTGAGTTACATCACGGGAACTGCAGAGTCGATTGCGCCGCACCTGCGCCCAGGACACCTGGTCGTGCTGGAGAGCACGACCTACCCCGGAACCACCGAAGAAGTAATGATTCCGATTCTTGAAAAAGGTAACCTGAACGGGCTTAAGGCGGCTCGTGGTGAGGCAGGGACGGATTCTTTCTTTGTGGCTTTCTCTCCGGAACGTGAGGATCCAGGAAACCAAACTGTCGCGCGCCGTGATATCCCGAAGGTGGTGGGAGGGCTGAGCCCGCAGGCCTCGGAGCTGGCTGAAGCGCTCTATGGTGCGATTTTCAACCGCACTGTTCCAGTGTCTTCGCCTGCTGCGGCGGAAATGACCAAGCTGCTCGAGAATATATACCGCTGCGTGAATATTGCGCTGGTGAATGAGCTCAAGCTCCTGTGCCTGCGAATGGGACTAGACATCTGGGAAGTGATCGGAGCGGCATCGACCAAACCTTTCGGCTTTCATCCCTTTTATCCGGGACCAGGACTCGGCGGACACTGCATTCCGGTTGATCCGTTCTACCTTTCATGGAAGGCGAAGGAATGGGATTTTCGTACCCGGTTTATCGAACTCGCTGGCGAGATCAACACCAACATGCCCTACCACGTGCTTGAGTCAGTGGGAAAGGCGCTAAACCAGCAGAAGAAAGCGGTCAACGGATCGAAGGTCCTTGTGCTCGGCGTCGCGTATAAAAAGGACATTGACGATCTGCGCGAATCACCGGCATTGACCATCATCGAACTGCTGCAGAAAGATGGGGCGCAGGTCAGTTACAACGATCCCTACTTCCCTGAAGTGGGCCGGGGACGGAAATACGATCTGCAAATGAAGTGCGCACCGCTCGACAACCTGGGCGTATATGACTGTGTGCTGATCGTCACCGATCATTCCGACTACGACTACGCGAAGATTGTGCGTGAATCAAACCTGGTCGTGGATACGCGCAATGCGACCAAGGGAATCAGCAGCCCGAAAATCGTGCACTGCTAAACCTGCACTTACTTCGTCGCCGAACTTGACGGATTGGAGGGGGCGACGCTTCGGCCATTGTTGCGGCCAATCAGCTTGACGGTCCCGATTACCAACAGCAGGATCACGGCTAACATCACCACATATTCAGCAATGTCCTGAGCGTACAGGTTGTCGCACGCACTCCGGCATCGCTGAAAGAATCTTTCCATTTTCACTTGTCGGGGGAAGCGCAGAATTCTTACCTTGTGAAAGGTACAAACCTTCGTTGGCTTCGGCAATGGCCCGAAGGTGCCATCAATGCAGGGGTTTGAACGGCAAAGACTGATTTACGGCGAACAGCGCGAGTTCCAGCCGGGTTGAAACTCCGGTCTTGTCGAAGATGTTACTCAAATGATGTTTTACGGTGTCTTCACTGATCTTGAAGTGCTCGGCAATTTCTCGATTGGCGTAGCCCGCTACCACGGCAGAAACGATGTCGAGCTCCCGCGGAGTGAGTCCGAATCTTTTCTGGCGCGAGAGCTTGGTGGAGGACTCCATTAAGCCCCGCAGGTACTGTAACAGATTGGAAACGGGCTCTCGGCCCACCCAGTACTCTCCACCGAGAACGGCGCGGATGCTCCTCATCAGAATCTCCGTGCCGCAGTCTTTGAGAACGACACCTCGCGCGCCCAACTGCAAAGCTTCGACAATCTGCTCTCGCTCAGCCGCTGCGGTCAGCAATATCACCCTCACTTGCGCGGACTGATGATTGAGTTCACGCAGGGCCTCAAGTCCGGGGCGACGCGGCATCGCGAGATCGAGCAGAAGAATTTCGGGCTGGAACTTGCGCGCAAAATCGACGGCTTCTACGCCGTCACAAGCTTCCGCGACGACCTTGAAGCCTTTTTCCGCTTCGAGCAACCGTCGCAAGCCATCGCGGAAAATAGGGTGATCGTCTGCTATCAGAATTTTGACGAGATGAGTACGGGTGCTATCCATGAGCTGCTTGCCGGTGCTGCGCAACGCGAACTTCCACGCGGGATCCCCGACCTGGCCTCGATTCTATCGTGAGTTCGCCCTCGATGAGGCGCACGCGCTCGCGGATGATGGCGGGTATATGCCTTGCAACATCCAAGTTGGAAGGAGATATGCGTCCGGTGAAAGGGAATCCCGAGCCATCGTCTTCGATCAGGAGTTCCCAACATCCCTTGGACTCCAATAACTGCACCAGCACATGGGTTGCGCCGCTGTGCTTGCGCACATTGACCAGTGCTTCCTGGGTAATGCGTGCCAGTTCCCGACAGACCGGTTGCTGCAACAACAACTCCTGATCGTCCATGATGAAGCGCGCCCGGATTCCAGTCTCGCGCTGAAAACGGTCCACCGCGTCGTGAAGAAATCCAGGCAGCCTCCGGGCGTCAATGTCAGCGGATTTCATCTCCTGCATCAGTTCCCGAAGCTTGAGCACCTCTTCCCGCAGCAACTGCTGGATGCGCTCGAGCTCAATACCAAGGGAAGTGGCGATGGGATAGGTCCTGCGGAGCACATCCATTTGCATCTCCACTCCAATGAGCGACTGCACGGCTCCGTCGTGCAGTTCTCGCACCAGCCGCGCCCGCTCCAGCGCTCCGGCCCGTTTGCGCAGCTTGCGCACGAGATAAACGTTATACACAGATGGGCCGACCTGGCGTATCAAGTCATGAAGGAACCGCAGATCCTCTTCCGGATTCGAGCTGAGCTCTGGCTCAAGAAAAAAAATTCGCCCGGACAAGTCAGTTCCGGATGAAAAGGAGACTGCCAGCAAACGCTCAAAGTTATGCTGTGCGGCAAAACGCCGCAACAGGGAATTCCCGGAAATATTGATGACGGCGCCGTCGCCATTCAATCCCAGGCCGGTGTACCCGCCTTCACGGCCGGGATCTTTCCGCACGTACCAGGCGACAGCAAGGCTGGGGAAAAGGTAAGTGTCGGCGCCGCCTGCTCCGGTATCGGTCCATTCCAAGTGCGCAATACCTTCAGGAAGTTCGACACTGCCAAGAGAAATCTTCGGGCTTCCGCTCTCCCGGGAGGCAATGAGCGCACGCTTCGAGCGGTAAAGCCTCATCATTTCGCCTACGATCTGCGAGAGATTGTGCGCCAACCCGGTATCCATGCGGATCATGGCCAGCATCCGGCCCGCTTCATCTTTTTCGGCGCGAAGTTTCTTCTGTTGCTCCGCCAGGTATCCCATTAACAGGCCGATGACGACCAGATAAACCGAGCGCATGAAGAGGCGCTTCGGATCAAAAGCCACGAGATCTTCCTGGAACATGGGCAAATCGTGCCCGACGAGCCAGCGATCTATGGGCACGAATGCACCCAGTCGCAGAGCAAGGCTCTCGAACCAGAGCAAGGACGTTGACGCGACGGCAGTCATCACGGTTTCCCACACGCCCCAGCGATAAGCGGCAGCCGCGATGACGAAAAAGAAAAACAGAAAAAACGAATTGCTTTGGCTGGATGTAAGGAGCGAGATCAGGGCAGGCCAGACGACATCGGCCGCGTGCACCAGCACCCGGAAGGTGACCGAGGATTCGTTCCAGCTGCGCAGAAGGAAAATGATCGCGGCGCCATGGGTGATATAGAACGCCAAAAGGGCGTAGGCCCAGGCCGAGCGTACTTCGGCCGGGTTAATCCAAACTGCGATCAGGGCTGACATGGCGAGGAAGACCCTGGCCGTCGCGAGCCAACGTTCAATGCGATGGACTTCCTCGGGAGCCATCCCACCCGCATTTCGCCAAAGCGAACGCGGACGAAGTCGAGGCAGCGGAATCTGCGCCAAAACACCCATGGAAACCCGATGTTAGTGGTATAAGGTTCGGAGATGCAAGCGCCGCCTGACCCGGCACCGAAGTGCAAGCCGGTCAAACTTCAGATTACTCAGGTAACTCTTGCCTATGAAGGTTGTACATCTACAATGAAGCATCTATGCCCAAACGGCGGCTAAGGTACGGAGCTATTTACGTTGTGTGCGTGGTTGCCGCCCAGACGGCAGCGTCGTTCATTCTCCGGAAACAGGGTTTTGCTCTTACTGCCGTCAGCGACTTAGTCCAGTGTGCCGCACTGCTGTGCGCGTCCGTTTTGTGCATCAACAATCTGATGCGGACAACCCGTCGAGCCCGGCTCTTCTGGTCCCTGCTGAGCCTTGGGGTGGGAAGTTGGCTCGCATATCAATTCCTGTGGACTTATATCGAGGTCGTACAGCACCGCGAAGTACCGAGTTTGTTTGTCGGCGATGTCGTTCTGTTTCTGCATTTTGTGCCGATGATGGCGGCGCTTGCTCTACAGCCCAATGTGCAACAGGACGAGCGAGAACTACGGCTGGGTTCTCTGGATTTCGCACTGTTGCTGCTGTGGTGGATTTACCTGTATCTCTATAGCGTGATCCCGTGGCAATATGCCGCTCCCAACATCACAGCATACAACCACAATCTCAATCAGGCCTACCTGCTGGAGAAAGTCGCGTTTCTTATCGGGGTTGCGATTCTGTGGTATCGAAGCTCGGGTTTATGGAAGAACATTTATGGCCACTGGTTCGGCGCCAGCCTGCTCTACTCGCTAAGTTCGTACATTGCGAACTGGGCTCTTGATCACAATTTCTACTACTCCGGCAGCTTGTACGACCTTCCGCTGATTGCGTCGATGGCGTGGATGGCCATGCCGCCGCTGCTGGCCCTGAGAAACCCGGCGCAAGAGGTTGGGTCGGAAAAGGCCCTGCCTCGGGGCGTTTGGGCGTCCCGTCTCGGAATGCTGGCAGTCTTCTCGTTGCCGATATTTGCCTGGCTTGCATTTTTTAACCGGGATATTCCTGGGCCCGTGCGCAACTTCCGGCTTGCGCTGACGCTGGCCGCGATTGTTCTTATGGGAGCGCTGGTCTTTCTGAAACAACATTTCCTGGACATCGAACTCATCCGGCTGTTGCGTTCGTCGCGGCAGGCATTTCAGGATCTGCAAACGCTTCAGGCACAACTCGTGCAGTCCGAGAAACTGGCATCGCTGGGGCATCTGGTGGGTGGTGCTGCGCATGAATTGAACAACCCGCTCACCGCTATGCTGGGATATTCCGAGCTGCTATCGGGTACGGATCTGAGCAACGACCAGCGGGCGCTTTCGGACAAAATTTCGCAACAGGCAAAGCGCATCCGCTCTCTGGTAGCCAGCTTGTTAAGCTTTGCCAAGCAGGTGCCTGCAAGCAGGTCGCTTGTGGACTTGAACCTGGTGGTTCAGACCGCTCTCAAACTTTGCCGGACCCAACTGCAGTCGGCGAATGCTCAATACGCGATGGATCTCGAGGACTCGCTGCCCAATGCTCGCGGAGATTCCAATCAACTTCTGAAGGTCTTTATTCAGATCATCAGTAATGCGGTGCACGCAATGGCGGAGGGTCACGGTGGGATGCTTCGAGTCACGACTCATTCCGTGGAAGGTTCGGTGAGCATCGAGTTCGCGGACAATGGCCCCGGAATCAGCGAGCCCTCCAGAGTCTTCGATCCCTTCTACACGACACGCCCGGTCGGCCAGGGAACGGGGCTGGGACTCAGTATGTGTTACGGCATACTTCAAGAGCACGGGGGCCGCATCACCTGCAGTAACCGGGCCGAGGGCGGAGCGTGTTTCGTGGTCGAACTTCCTGCCGCGAACGCTCAGGATGCACCAAAGGCGCAGGCCCACGCCGTCAAGCTGTGAGTTCGACAGTGCGCTTGAGCTGTCCGCACGCGGCATAAATGTCCCGCCCGCGCGGCTTCCGGACAAAAGCTGGAATACCCGCGGAGATCAGCACGTTTTGGAAATCTGCTACCGCCGGATCTCCCGGAGTCTCAAAGTTCAGTCCCGGGCCAGAATTCCAAGCAATCAAGTTAATTTTCGCCCGAAGTCCACGCACGAGTTCTGCCAGTTCCCGGGCGTGTAGGATGGAATCGTTCATGCCGCGCAGCAATACATATTCAAAAGTCAGTTTCTCCCGGTTTCTAAGAGGAAACTCCCGAGCAGCTGCGATCAACGTCGCGAGGTTCCATTTCTTATTGAGCGGCATCAGCTGGGTTCGCAGGTCGTCGTTGGCGGCAGTCAGCGAAATTGCCAGTTTCGGGCGAATTGGCTCCTGTCCCAGGTCATAAATTCGCGGCACAATTCCAGCCGTGGATACCGTCATTCGCGATTCCGGAATTCCAATTCCCTCCACGAGGAGCCGAACCGACTTGGTGAAGTTTTCGTAGTTCAATAACGGCTCGCCCATGCCCATGAAAACCAGATTCACACGATCCAGAGGAGGCGAGACCGCGCGCTCCTGCAATACAGCGACAACCTGGCCGACAATTTCCCCTGCGGTAAGATTTCGCTTTACGCCCAGCAGCGCCGTAAGACAGAACTGGCAGTTCACCGCACACCCGACCTGGCTGGACACGCAGATGGTAGCGCGACGCCATGGACTCAGGTTCGACTCAGTCTCGGCATCGCTGCCGTCGCCGGATTCGCCGTCATCTCCTTCCGGCATCCAGACGGTCTCGATCGTTTCGCCGTCCGAAAGGCGTATCAGGTAGCGAATAGTGCCATCCGTTGAACCGAAGTGGCCGTCGATCAGCGGGATCCCCACCGCGATTCCCTTCTCAGCAAGCCACGCCCGAAACTCCTTCGGCAAGGTGGTGATCTGCTCAGTGGAGCCGACGCGTTCGCGATAAAGGGCGTGGAACACCTGGCGGGCGCGGTATGCGGGCTGGCCAGATTCCTCCGCCAGAGCCGTAAGCTCTTGAATGTCAAGGCCGAAAAGAGTTTTTTGCAATTGCTGGTTCATGCATCTAATTGCTTCGAGAGTTGCCGTGCGGCCAGCTTTCATTTTAGAGGAAAGTCGATGTTGAAAACAGCCGGGGATGGTGGTCTAAAGGGGTTTGTTTCTGCAACTTAGCTTCCTTCCAACGCTTCGAGCCGGAGTGTGTGAGAATAAGACGATGGACGAAGGCCGCAATATCCGGCGTGAAGTGCTCTCCAATGGCCTCTGTGTGATCACGGAGGAGATGCAGCACATCCGCTCCGTTTCCATCGGGATTTGGGTCAAAACCGGTTCCCGAGACGAAGACAAGCAGTGGAATGGCATTTCCCATTTCGTTGAACACATGGTGTTCAAGGGGACACAACACCGTTCGGCCGAAGAAATTGCCAAGCAAGTCGATTCCATTGGCGGCAATCTTGACGCGTTCACTGCCAAAGAATGCACCAGCTTCAGCATTAAGGTCTTGGACGAGCACCTGCCCATTGCTATGGACGTGCTCAGCGACCTGGTCCTGAATCCGGTATTCGATGAACAGGACATTGGTCGCGAACGCGGCGTCATTCTCGAGGAAATCAAGATGGACGAGGACAATCCCGATTACCTCGTCCACGAAATCTTTACGCAGAACTTCTGGAAAGACCATCCGCTGGGACGGCCTATTCTCGGGACTCGGGACACGGTGCGCCGCTTCGAACGGCCGCCGGTACTGGATTTCTACAACCAGCGATTTTCGCCTGGCAATGTCATCATTACGGCCGCGGGATATTTAAAGCACGAGCATTTTGTGGAGCTCGTGAACAAATACTTCAACGCGATGAAGCCGGTCAGCAATGGTTTCCACAGTGCGCCGCCAACCATCGTACCGCGTATTATCCTGCGGAATAAGAAGTCGCTGGAACAGGTGCAGATCTGCGTAGGAGTGCCCTCTTACCCGATTACGCACGAAAAGCGGCACTCCTCGTACATCCTGAACACGCTGCTGGGCGGCGGCATGAGTTCGCGGCTGTTTCAGAACATACGCGAGAGGCAAGGTCTGGCCTACGCAATCTACAGCGACCTGAATCCGTATCGCGACACCGGGTGCCTCTCCGTTTATGCCGGCACTTCGAAGACTTCAGCGACCAAGGTGGTGGAGTGCATTGTCTCGGAATTCCGCAAGCTGAAGTCCGAGATGGTGTCGCCCGAGGAGCTCAGGCGCGCTAAAGATCAACTGAAGGGCAGCCTGATGCTATCGTTGGAATCCTCCACGGCGCGCATGTCAAACCTGGCGCGTCAGGAGATGTATTTCGACCACTTCTACGGTTTGGATGAGTTGATTCAGAAGATCGAGTCGGTGACCGCGGAAGAGCTGCAGACCCTCGCCAACACATTCTTCCAGACGGATAATATTGCAGTGACCATCCTCGGCAATCTGAATGGCCTGAGGCTCACCCGGGAACAGCTGGCCTGCTAGAGGCAGTGGCCGGTGGTCAGTTGCCAGTGGGCAGTTTTAAGAACCTATAAGCGACCTTCTTCACCATTCACCCGGAGCCAGCTGATCACTGCCCACCGACCACTGGTTACTGCTGGAAATAAAACAGGCGTCTCGACTCAGTTCGAGTCTTGAGACGCCTGGGCAGCCCTCCCCCAAGAACTGCTCAGGTAGAAGGTACTGTGGTCTACAGACCTTGGGAATGGCACGAACGTGCTACGTACTTTTCCACACTTTGCTTATCTGACGCGGCTTTCAGGGGCGTGAAGTCCTGGGGTCAGTCCGCCGATGTTAATAACCGGGCACTGGTCCGCCCAGGTCAGGCGCGGCCACCAATTGACCTGCAATGTTCGCGATTATCGGCATCGTCGTGGTGTTTGGGGCCGTTCTCGGCGGCTATCTGATGGAGCACGGAAGCGTCAAGGTGCTTCTGCAGCCCGCAGAGCTGCTGATTATCGGGGGCGCAGCGGGCGGAACAGTACTCATCGCCAATCCTTTGCACATTCTGAAGCGAATTGTCAGCGCTGCAATCCATACGATCAAAGGCTCAGAGTTCACGCGGGAACGCTATTTGTCGTCCCTGAAGCTCGGATATCAGCTGTTGAACAAGGCGCGCCGCCAGGGCCTGATGGCCCTTGAATCCGATATCGAAGACCCGGATAAGAGTGCGGTTTTCACCCAGGACCCGGAGTTCCTGAAAGATCCCCACGTACGCGCATTTTTCTGCGACAGCATGCGCATGGCGATCAGCGGGGTGGAGGCCTTTGAGCTCGATCAATTGATCGACCTCGACCTGGAGGTCATGCACCACGATTCCATGCAACCGGTGAACTCTCTGACCACAGTTGCCGACTCGCTGCCCGGCCTGGGTATTGTCGCGGCAGTGCTCGGGGTCGTGATCACCATGAGCGCTTTGGGTGGTCCACCGGAGGAAATAGGTAAGAAAGTCGCGGCTGCACTGGTGGGAACCTTCCTGGGTGTGCTTCTGTGCTACGGACTGGTAGGGCCCATCTCCTCCAATATGTCGAAACTGGCGGACGAAGAGCGATCGTACCTAAACGTCTTGCGGGTATTAATCATTTCCTTCCTGAAGGGCACCGCTCCCATTCTGGCTGTGGAAGCTGCCAGACGCGCCTGCCCCGGCCATGTGCGCCCGACATTCCAGGAACTTGAGCAGGCCTGCCGAGGCCAGAGTTCCGCGACCGCGGCCAGTACCCCCGAAGCAGGCGCGGAACCTGAGCAAGCGCCATCAGCTGCGGCGGGAGCGTAGCGTGGACAGTTCCAGGCCAATCATCGTCATCAAGAAGAAGGGCGGACACGACGGCCACCACGGCGGCGCATGGAAGGTTGCGTACGCAGACTTCGTAACCGCGATGATGGCGCTGTTCATCGTGCTCTGGCTGATGAACCTCAGTAAACCAGTCCGCGAGGCCATCGCCGGATACTTCAAGGATCCTGCTGGTACCGCAGACCATCTCGGCAGCACCGCCGAGGGGCCGGGAGAAAAAGGCGCCGTTCCAAAGGACGACATGGGCAAGCTGAAACAGGAGATCGAGAATGCCATCCACCACATGCCGGAGTTCGACAAGTTGAAAAACCAGATTGAAATCAACGTGACCGCCGAAGGTCTGCGGATCGAACTGCTCGAGTCCGCTACTGGAACGTTCTTCGACTTGGAGAACCCTACTCCGAACGAGAATGGCCGGAAATTGCTGGACCTTCTGTCTGCCGAGTTGGGAAAGATTCCCAATAAGATTTCGATTGAAGGGCACACGGATTCCAAACCCTATAGCGGCAAACGAAACTACGGCAACTGGGAGCTATCCACCGATCGCGCCAATTCGGCGCGCCGGTTGATGCAACAGAAAGGTCTTAGTTCACAGCAAGTCGCGCAGGTGCGGGGCTTCGCCGACTAACTTCTGCGCAAGCCGAGGAATCCGCTCGATCCTTCCAACCGCCGCATTTCTCTAATCGTTCAGTATCGCGACGACAAGGACGCGCAGGAAGGAAAGACTGCCGAAACGATCGAGAAGATCAAGGCATTACAAGAATCAGGCAAATGAACTCAAGGCAGTCGCGAATCTGTTTGCGGCTAAGGATTCGCAAAAACCTTTAACCGCAAAGAGCGCAAAGGACGCAAAGAAACCAAGGAATTCAAGAGCCTTCGTGAAGATTCAAATTGCCCAATTACCAAATCCTCAAATTACGCAATCGGGTTCACTTCACTTCAAACGTGCCCTCAATTCCGCTAGCGGAATCGGGCGCAACCCACACGTCGTAGGTTCCTACAGGCACGACCCAGCGCATCTGCGGATCATATGAGCCAAGGTCATTCGCTTTCACGCTGAACTCCACCGACTTGCGTTCGCCGGGGCGCAGCGTGACTCGCTCGAACCCCTTCAGCTCACGAACCGGTCGCGACGTCGGACCGACGCGATCGTGTACGTACAGTTGAACAACTTCAGTGGCCTCGCGTTTGCCGACGTTCTCGATGTCGGCGCTGACGCGGAGAACGCCGTCGGTAGAGACAACGGGCGTCTTCAGCGAAAGATTACCGTACTTGAACTTCGAATACGTCAGCCCGTAGCCGAAGGGAAATAGCGGCAAACTGCTCTGGTCGAGATAACCGGTATGCCAGCGGTCAGGCGACCCAGGGCGCCCGGTGTTGCGGTGATTGTAATAAGTGGGGATAGACCCGAGAGAGCGCGGCCAGCTCACAGCCAGCCGGCCGCTTGGAGAGGCGTCGCCGAAGACCACTTCGGCAATGGCGTTCCCGGCTTGTACTCCAAGGAACCATGCCTGAATAATTCCCGCCACATTCTTCGGCGCCCAGCGAATATCAAGTGGGCGACCGCTTTCGATCACCAGCACGACGGGCTTTTTTGTTTCAACGATGGCATTGATCAGCTTGAGCTGATCTCCAGGAAAGTCCAGCGTTGATCGGGAACTCGCTTCTCCAGTCATGCCTGCAAGTTCGCCAACAAATAGCAGTACAACATCGGACTTATTCGCTGCTGCAACGGCATCGTTGATGCTGGCCGGCTTGCCGTTGTCCTCTGCCCCCTGCGCACCTGTCGCGGATGCGGGTGCCGGGGCGGCGACCCCTGCAGCCAATCCCCCCTCGAATGGAGGAATGTCCACGCCCTTGGCGTACAACACGTGTTCCTTCCCGATCTTCGCGACAACTGCTTCCAAAGGAGTAACAGCATCTTTGGCCTGGCCATTGCCGGCCCAGGGCCCCAACTGCGATGCCTTGTCGTCGGCCAAGGGACCGATCACAGCCACAGTTTTGCTTTTGCTGAGCGGGAGAATATCCGAAGTGTTCTGCAGCAGGACCAGCGACTCCTGTGCCAGTTTGCGCGCAACTTGCAGGTTTTCGGGAGTCAGGATATCGGTCTTCTCACGATTGGGGTCAGAGTAGGGATGCTCGAACAGACCCGCCCGGAACTTCACGCGCAAGACGCGACGCACTGCCTCATCCACCACGCCGACGGGGAGTTTGCCTGAACGCACGAGATCCGGGATGTGAGCGTAATCGCCATCGACCATATCCATATCGACGCCGGCAGTGAGAGACTCAAGCGCGGCCTGAGCACCATCCACAGCGAAGCCATGAGCAAGCAGCTCGTGGACCGCGCCCCAATCGCTCACGACGAATCCGTCGAACTTCCACTCATCGCGCAAAATGTCGGTGAGCGTGTGATGGTTGGCGACGCCGGGGACTCCATTCAAATCGTTGAACGATGACATGACGGTGCCCACGCCCGCATCAACCGCACCACGGAAGGTAGGCAGATAAACCTCCCGCAAAAGCTGCTCGGAAATGTCCACGGTGTTGTAATCGCGGCCACCCTCGACGGCGCCGTAAGCAACGTAGTGCTTGGCGCAGGCAACAACGCTATCCGGATCAGCCATGCTCTTGCCCTGGAAGCCGCGGACTTTCGCTGCCGCAACCCTCGATCCCAGGGAGGGGTCTTCTCCGATACCCTCGACAATGCGCCCCCAACGCGGATCGCGCGCAATATCGACCATGGGGGCGAAAACCCACTTCACACCGGAAGCGGTCGCCTCTTTTGCGGCCACGCGCTCTGCCTGCTCCAGCAGAGGCATATCAAAACTACCGGTGCTTGCGATCGGAACCGGAAATACGGTGCGGTAGCCATGAATCACGTCGTAGCCGAAAATCAAAGGAATCTTCAGACGCGAGTTTTCCATGGCGGCGCGTTGGGCCTCATTGGTTTGTTGCGCGCCGAGTACACCGAGCAACGATCCTGCCTTCCCCTGCCGGACTGCCGCAAGCGTTTCTGGGGTGTTGCCGGCAAATTGAGTCAACTGACCAGCCTTCTCTTCGACAGTCATTTTCTGCAGCAGATCGTCGATCTTGCGGTCAAGATCGGGACTCGTGGCTTGCTGCGCAAGGGCGCCGACGGCCGTAGTGAGGACAATCAGCGGAACACAGGTCAATGAGCGGAACCGTAGCATGAGGCCTCCGGGAATTTATGAAGCACAAGTCAGTCAGTGTACAGCAGATGCAGGAACAGAATCGTTATGCCTGCGGCCGCGATACAGACCTGCAATCGAATATGTGACCGGCGACTGGGGAACTGGCTAGGGCTGCACGGCTTGCTTCAAACTTGGCTTAACTCGGACAGCGGCCAAGCTGGTGCTATCCCATCCGCCGCCTAGAGCTTTCACCAGCAAGACGGAGGAAACCAGTCGCTGACCGAGGATCTGTGTAGCAAGACGTTCGTTGGTGAGTAGTTGCTCCTGAGCGGTGACCACGTCGAGGTACGTGACGAGCCCTCCGCTGTAGCGGGCATTGGCGAGAGTCAGAGTCCGGGTGGCATCGTCCACGGCACGCCGTTGAGAGACGTAGGCGGTGGAAAGAGCGTTGAGGCCACTCAGAGCGTCTTCCACTTGTTGAAAGGCAACCAGCACAGACTCGCGATAATTCGCGGCCGTCTCCTCGTGCGTAGCACGCGCGTTTTCAAGAACAGCTCGATTGCGGCCTCCGTTCAGCAGCGGCTGCAAGGCGGAGAGACCGAGCGACCAGAATGTGCTCGAAGCGTTCAGCAGACTCGTCGCATCTCGGCTTTCGTATCCGCCCAAACCTAAGATCGAAATGCTCGGATACAAGGCCGCGCGTGCGACACCGATGCGGGCATTTGCCGCGGCCACGTTGCGCTCAGCTTCCGCTACGTCCGGCCTGCGTTCCAGTAGCTCTGACGGAAGCAGCAGCGGAACGGCGGGCGGTTCAACGTTCAGCGCACGAACCGGCGCAACAAAAAAAGAGGCCGGCAGTCCCTGCAAGACCGCTAGCGCGTGCTGGAACTGATCGCGCTGCTGTTGCAAGAGAGCCAACTGCGCCGTACTCGAGTCCAGCAGGGTCTGCTGTTGCGCAACGTCAAGACCGGACGCCGCTCCTCCAGTGTGCCGGTTCTCGACCACCTGAAGGCCCTTCTGCTCGTAGTCGATGGCCTTTCGCACCACCGCCATCTCAGCATCGAGTTCGCGAAGTAGGAAGAAATCCGCGGCGAGTTCTGAGGTGATAGTGAGTCGCACGTTCTCAAGATCGGCGGCAGAGGCCTGATAGGACTCATTCGCTGCTTCGACACCGCGGCGCACGCGACCAAAGAGGTCGAGTTCGTAGTTCAAGTCAAACGGGATTTGAAATATGTTCTGTGTGACAGGGGTTGTGACCGCCGTGCTTCCAACTGTCGGACGATTGCCGGAGAGCCGTTCCCGTTCGGCGGATGGCGCCACGTTCAGCTGCGGGTACAAGTTGGCAGAACTAATTCGCGCAAACGCCCGGGCCTCTGCCAGTCGAGCGACCGCAGCTTTCAGGCTTTGGTTGTTCGCGAGTGCACGTTCCTCGAACTGGTTCAGTTCGGGGTCCGCAAATAAAGTCCACCATGCGCCTTTGGCGATGGAATCTTTGGGAGCAGCCTCGCGCCACGGAGCGGGCGCCTGCCAGTTCTGCGGAACGCTGACCTCCGGCTTCTGATACTTCGGCCCACGCGCGAACGCAGCGCTGGCGGAGAACAGAACGAGCAACAGTGTGAACCGTCGCTTCACTGCGCAGTGCCACCCTGCTTGATGTTGACCTGTTGGCCGTCTTCGAGAGAATCGCTGGGATTCAGAACGATGAGGTCGCCCTGCTCAATCCCACTCAGCACCTCGACATCGCGGCCATAGTCGCGGCCGATAACGATTGGCTTGAGTTGAACCTTGCCGTTGCCGTCCACCACGGCCGCATGCGTGCCTTCAGCGCGCGTAAGCATCGCATTTACCGGAATCGTGAGCCGCGGAACCGCGACCTTCAGGGCGAAGTGCACCTGCGCGTACGAGCCCGGGAGTAGCTCACCCTTCGAATTCGGCACGTCAATTTCCGTGAGCAAAGTGCGCGTGGCCGGGTCAATGGCTTCAGCATTTCGCACTACGTTTCCGGAGAAGTTCTGCCCGTCTGCTGACGAAAGCTGAATCGTGGCATGAACACCAGGACGCACCATTCCTGCGTATGCTTCGGGCACGCTCACGTACACACGGATTGGATCCGTACGTGCAATGTTGAATAGCTGCTGATTCGCCCCGGTGTTCCCGGAGTTGATCAAGGCGCCGATGTCCACATTACGGCGGGTGATCACACCCGAGAACGGAGCGTAAACGTGCTTGAACGACTCCAACTGCTCAAGGCGGCGAACGTTTGCATCGGCCGCGGCCAGGTTTGCCTGCGCCTGCGTGTAGCCGCTGTTACGCTCGTCGGTTTCCTGCTGCGCAACAGCGTCCATCTTCTGCAGGTTTTCCCAACGTTTAGCGGAACTTCTTGCGATCTCCACCTGCGCGCTGGCTTGATCACGCGCGGCCTTGGCTTGCATCAACTCCTGGTCAATTTCGGGAGTCTCGATATCGGCTAGTATTTCGCCCTGTCGGACACGGCTGCCGATGTCCTTGTACCACTTCTTCAAATAGCCGCTAGTGCGGGCATAAATCGGCGACTCGGTGTAGGCCTGCAGCGTGGAGGGCAATACCAATTGTTCCTGCGGAGGCTCTGCCTTGGGGTGAATCACCGACACTGACGCGACCGCCAGCGCCTCGGTTTCCTTGGCCAGAGCGTTGCGCTCACTGAAACGCGATGCGATGCCCAGGATTGCTGCCACCAGAAACAGAATGGCAAGGAGGCCGGCCACCAAGTATCCGCGATGTTTTTGCGGCTTGTTTGGCTGTCTCTGCTGTTCGCTAGTCGTTCTGTTTTCCTCGATTACGCCAGGATGCATATGGATATTAGATTCCTGAGTGCTCTGCAAGATAGAGATTTATTGCTCTACACCGGAACGCTTCAAGCGCCAACCATGAAAAATGCTAAATACAACAGGCACAAACAACAAGGTGGCAACTGTCGCAAACACCAGACCGCCAATGACGGCGCGGCCTAGAGGGGCATTCTGCTCACCGCCTTCGCCAAAGCCCAACGCCATGGGCAGCATGCCGATGATCATTGCAAGGGCCGTCATAATGACCGGACGCATGCGGGTAAATCCCGCTTCCAGAGCGGCTTTGACCGGGTGCATGCCCTCAGCCACGCGCTCGCGCGCGAACGAGATCAACAAAATGCTATTCGCCGTCGCGACCCCCATGCACATCACGGCACCGGTCAGTGCGGGCACGCTAAGGCTTGTGTGGGTTAGAAACAGCATCCAGCAGATTCCCGCCAGCGCGCCCGGCAACGCCGTGATGATGATGAACGGGTCGAGCCACGACTGGAAGTTCACGACAATCAGCAGGTAAACCAGCACAATCGACATCACCAGTCCGATCGAGAGTCCTTCGAACGACGATGTCATGGTTTGAACCTGGCCGATCACGTTCATCTGCGTACCTCGGGGCAGGTGGCCGCGGAAAGGCGCAATGACTTTGTCTGCATCGTCGGCGACTCCGCCGAGATCGCGGCCATCCACGCTGGCGTACAC
>Ga0137367_10001510_pt1 | contig 18316 bp, 12 predicted proteins | sample SagtaG_14_FD_104939 | JGI IMG/M metagenome (GOLD analysis project Ga0137367, IMG submission 104939) | Vadose zone soil microbial communities from Sagehorn Ranch, Mendocino, California, USA - Sage1_L_80_16 metaG | ecosystem: Environmental > Terrestrial > Soil > Vadose zone | place: USA... | reverse complement strand
ATGACCGAACGTTGACCACGTCATGCCAACGCGTTCGCGATCCATGTCAAAGTTAGGACCAAACCCCTCGGCGAAAAGGTCAGCCATCAGGTCGATCATGGAATCGGCGGTCAGCGACTCGCCGCGCTCAATCCGTTGATGAGCCTCCAATTCGAAGCGCGCCAGGATTGGCATCTGGAAGAAATAGCGGAAGAAGTTTCCACCAACGGCTTCCTCGATCAAAGCAAGCTGGAAATTCTTATCTGTGATCGTCTTCAACAAATGTCCACGCATCATGGCTTGATGGAAGTTGGATGCCACTTCGGCGACGAACAGGGAATAGTCAGTATAAAAGAAAGGCTGATTCTTCCAGGTGAGATACGAATGCATGGAATGACCGAGTTCGTGCGCGAGCGTGCTCATGCTGGTCACTTCATCGGTGTAGCTCATCATGATAAAAGGATGAGTTCCCTGTGTGCCATACGAGAACGCGCCCTCAGCTTTCCCCTGGTTTGGGTATACATCCACCCAACGATCCTCCAAGATGCCTTTGTGAACGGTTTCCACATATACCTTGCCCATTGGCGCAAGACTTTCACAAATTAATTCCACACCTTTTTCAAAGGGTACCTTCACTTTCTTCTTACCTATAGGAGCCCACAAATCATAATAGGCAAGTTTCTTTAGCTCAAGCGCTTTGCGTCTGAGTTCGAAATATCTATGCCAGACGGGCAAGTTCTTTTTGAATGTGGCAATCAAATTGTGGAATACTTCAGTCGGAATGTTCAAGTCAAAAAGCGATGCGGCTAGCGATGACTCATGTTTGCGGGCGCGCATATAAAACACGTTGGCTTTGATTGAGTAAGCAAGATTGTCTGCCAGGGTGTTCTTGTGCTCAATATATTTATCCATGTAATTTTCATACGCAGCGCGGCGCGCCTTACGATCCGAGTTATGCATCAAATTGCTGATCGTACCTTGAGTAACATCCAGGACCTTGCCAGTGCTATCTTTCGCGGGCTTGAATTTAATATCCGCGTTCGTCAACATGCTTGTGGAGGAGGAAAAACCCTGTAGGGGATCACTTAACAAGCCGAGCATTTCCTCCACTTCAGTTGAACGCACATGCGCCTGCTTTCGGAGGAGATTTTCAAAGCTATGTTTGTATATTGCCAGTTTCTCACCCGAAGGGTGGCTCATCCATTCATCCAGTTTTTCTTTTCCGATCCCCAGAATTTCGGGCTGCAAAAACGACACCGCCGATAACACCTGGCCATACATGCCTTGCGCACGCCCGCGCATTCCTGCGGCTTTCTGGTTGGTAGTGTCAACGTTATATAAAAAGTTTGCGTACATATATGCAATATCAGTTCTAGAAGCTAAAGCATTTACTGCCTTGAGTGCCTCAAGCAAAACTGACGGGCCTTCAGCCAGTCGCCCCTGATATTTTTTCACGTGGGAAACAGCTTCAAGAATCTGCTTGACTTCCTTCTCCCAAGCTTCATCGGATAGGAAAACGCTTTCGGCATTCCAGGTAAATTTCTTATTCAGTTTGCTTCGAAGGGGGACTTTGGTCGGCATGCCTTTTCCATTTATGAATTTATAAACGCTTCAGACTCACGAATAGTTGCTACTGTTTCGTTTGATTTTACCATCTCATAGCGCGTGTGCGTTGCACCGTATTTAACGGAGCAAATCTTATCGAATGGAGTTTCCTGCTTAAAGGGATTTTGTTCGCCTTGTTGGTGCGACGCACCTTCAGTTACCGCGGCAGAGAGAAACAGATCCTCGCACCGGAATCAGGCGGACGCTGTGCTGAGTTGGTTGAAGTGTCGCCACGGTGCCACGGCGACGCATCCACCCACATGCGACCGCCATGCGCCTCGACAATTGCACGGGCAAGATAGAGTCCCAACCCTGCACCTTTTGTTTGTTTGACAGCATTCGTCGAGCGGTAAAAGCGGTCAAAGATATGTGGTAAGTCGTTCGCTTCAATGCCGGGACCTTGATCATTGACACAAATAATGACTTGCTCTGGCCGCACTTGACCACTGATTTTGATCTCACCTTGTGGCGCATATTTGAGCGAATTGGAGACAAGATTGATGATTACTTGCTCGATACGGGTTTCATCTGCAAGAATGACCGGAAAGTTTTCCGGGAAATCTGTAACGATGGAATGCTGTTTGGATTGAGTGCCAAGTTTTTCTGCAACCCGTTTTGCAAGGATGGGAAGCGAGACATCTCCTCTGCTTAAACTCAATCCACCAGCCTGTAAACGTGATGCGTCCAGTAGATCATCGATCATTTTGCTGAGGCGGTCAGCTTCCTCCTCGATGACGGTCAGAGAATCGCTGATGGTGTGTTTATCCCATTTCGCGTCATCCCGTCGCAGAGTAGAAGCATATCCCTTGATCAGCGTGACCGGTGTGCGCAGTTCATGACTTACAATCGAAATGAACGTTGACTTAATTTCATCTGCTGTACGGAAATGTGTAATGTCGCGTATAGAAACGATAATGTTGCGCAATTTGCCATCTTCGGAAAGGAGTGGTGCATAGGTGATTCCCACAGGGACGGGAGGTGGAAGCGGACGTTCCAAATCTCCTTCAACATACAGTGTGGCGTTTGGGGTCAGGGGCCACCCATCTAACTCGGCTTCACCCAATGTCCTACCTTGTGGATCTTGTGACCATCGGATGATCTGTTCATGCTCTTTACCAACGATTTGCTCGCGCGGTTCGCCATAAAGTTTTTGAAAAGCCAGATTGCATCGTTCAATCGTATGATCTGCGTTGAGGATGAGGATCCCATCGGCAGCTGAATCGAGCAGCGCGTCAAGTCTTTGCTTTTCGTAAGAGACCTGTCCGTAAAGGCGCGCGTTGAAAACCGCGATGGCGGCTTGATCTGCAAAGGATTGAAGAAGAACACGGTCATTGGGCGTGAAGAGATCAGGATAATTGCGAAAGATGAAGATCACACCAATGACTTGGCTGTGTGCGGCGAGAGGGAGAGCCGTGCCGTTGAGAAGTCCCATACTGGCGGTGTAAGTCAATTCTTTCAACATGCGGTTGAGCTCACCGACATCCAACTCGCGGACATTTTCTTCGGCTAATAAAGGAGTGAGGTAACTTAGAAAAGCAGGAGCAATTCCGTGAGCGGTGGCAACGCGCCAACCATCCTCTTTGAGGGCGATGATCCCTGCTTGTCCGGCGAGCATTTCAATGGCAATTCGCAAAATGCGCGCGAGCAGTTTCTCAAGATCGAGCTCTTGAGTAAGTGCTCGTGATATTTCGAGAAGATAATCGCGTTGCCTGACGCGGAAATCTGGGAGCATCATGGGATATGGAGCAATTTTATCACTGCTGAGTATGGATCATTGCTGTAACCAAGAGGGACATATATGCATGAAAATTGGTCTTGACACAGCTATAATCAGATATAAAATGGAGTTTAACTCTTTTTAATTTTGGTGCGGGTGCATTGATCCACAGCCTTATTTGGTCGCCAATCCAGTTCGCTGGAGAAGGCAGTGGTGAGCCAGTGGCGAAACCGACCGCGTATGTCGGTTTCGTTTGTTTAACGTCGGTCATTCAACGAACAAAGGATAAAAAATGCGCAGATCACTCACACTTTTCATCGCAGTGGCACTGATCGTCTCCTTCTTTCTGACTCCTGGGCAAACGGCATATGCTCAAGGCGTATCCTTGCCGGCGGATATTAATAAGACTTTTACGCCTATCTCCATCGCGGCTGGCGGGACATCCGTCCTCCGTGTGACTATCTTCAATCCCAATTCATTTCAATTGACGAACGCCTCGTGGACAGATAACATGCCCACCAACATAAAGGTTGTGAGTGTCGCAGGAAATACCTGTGGTGCAGGCAGCACCGTGACAGCAGTAGCGGGTTCCTCAACCATCATGCTAAATGGTGGAACTGTTCCTGCCCAATCCGGGTCAACGCCAGGCTCATGTGTAGTGTCGGTCAATGTGACTTCGACAACCGCGGGAAACTGGATTAATACTATTCCAGCTCGTACGCTGACGTCTCAAGGTCCCGGAGGGATAAACATTACCAACACTAGTGATGCAAGTGCCACTCTGAACGTTACCCAAGCCGGAGTACCTTCCGTGACTAAGAGTTTTAGTCCCACTAACATATTGGCTGGCGGGACCAGTCAGTTGAAGATTACCATTACAAATGGCGCCAATACAACTCTAACAAATGTTTCACTCCCTGATACTCTCCCTGCCAATGTATTCCTTGCCAATCCTGTCTCTCCAAACTTGAGCGGGTGCGGAGGTTCAGCTTCAGTAGCCGGCGTCAGTGGCGGAAACACTGTCACTCTGAACAATGGCACGATTCCAGCTGGTGGGATCTGTACGATGACAGTCAATGTCACTGGAAATGTGCAGGGAGGTTATACCAATCGAATCCCGCAGAATGCGCTGCAAGATAATCAGAATCTTACAAACCTGACTGCGGCAACTGCGCGGTTAAACGTCCGGGAAATTGGCCTTACAAAACAGTTTTCTTCGACGCTTCAACCAGGCCAAACCACCACCCTGACCCTCACCCTGCAAAATCCAAAGAGTACTCCCTATACGGGTGTCGATCTTACAGATAATTTGCCCACGCCTTTGACTGCTGTGAGTGTATCGGCGAATACTTGTGGCGGTTCTGTTTCTATCACGCCTTCAACCACGGTACATTTGACCGGCGGCACCATCCCCGCCCAAACTGGGACAACACCTGGAACTTGTACTATCTCTGTTCAAGTCACTGTTCCGATAGGCACACCCTCCAGCATATTGACAAATATCATTCCTACAACTGGTTTGACCACATCCCAAGGTATCGGCCTTCTTACTCCGGTCAATGCCAATTTGACTGTTGTTAGTACTGATGTAATAGGGACAAAGTCATTTTCACCCTCGAGCATCCCAGTGGGCGGCAACTCCAGGTTGCGAATTACCGTCCGCGCGCCAAGCGATACCAACCTGACGAACTTTTCGATCACAGATCCGCTGCCTACTGGTGTCACAATAAGCAATGTGAATACTGCAGGTCTTCCGACGCCAGCAACGAAGAATGCTGCCTGTATTGGTGGGACGCTTACTGCTATTACCGGTACAAACACCATTACCTGGACTGGCGGCACTATCAATGCCAGCCAGCAGTGCACGATTGATGTTTGGGTGACCAGCACTATACCGAGTCCAGCGGGTGCACCGTATGCCAACACGATTCCGCGCACCACTATCACAAATGATCAAAACCGAATTCCAACGAATGATTTGACTGCAAGCTTAACAGCTACTGGTAACAGTGCTCTCTCTATTTCTTTGGTAAAGGGTTTTGATCCGCCGGGCGTCTTTGGTGGCGCGTCCTCAACGATGAGTATTGATTTGATCAACCCAGGGAATATAGCGCTCACCAACATCGCTTTTACTGATACTATGCCAAGTGGGATGGTCCTTGCCAACGCAGTCAACTTTAATGTTGGGACTTGTGGGGGAACGCTCAGTGGATCTCCTGGCGCTGGCTCCTTCTCATTTAGCGGTGGCAGCCTTCCACCTTTGGGAAGGTGTACTCTGACTCTCAGTGCGACCATGAGTGTGAACGGTAACCTGATCAATACCATTGGCGCGCAGGCAGTGACCACTGATCAGGGCGTCACCAACGCAGATCCTACATCAGCAACACTGACCAATCAGCCCGGTGCGAGCGTCAGTAAATCCTTTGCTCCAAATCCAATTCCAGTAGGTTCCTACTCTTTGCTGACGATCACTGTTCAAAACACTAGCAACATCGATCTGACTGGATTGGGAGTCAGCGATTCTCTTCCATCTGGTTTGGCAATCGCCGGAGCGTCTGCGCCCGCGCCCGCAAATACTTGTGGTGGAACGTTAACCGCGGTCCCAGGAACTCAGTTGATAGAACTCACGAATGGTGCATTGCTTGGTAATTCGTCCTGCACGATTGTGGTCGCGATCACGGGTAGCAGTCCTGGCAATTTCCAAAATACTATTCCAGCTCGCTCATTGCGCACAGATCCAAGATTCGGTGTCACGAACACCACCCCTGCGACTGACACTCTAGTCATCTCAGGTAATCCGGTCGCAGGGGGTGGTGGCGGAGGAGGGGGAGGGAATAACAATCGTGGCAGCAACCGAAGAACAACGGCTGTGAACACCACCAATTCCCTGATCCCAGTGACAGGTTTCGCGCCTGGCATGGTCACGAAATTGGATGCCTCTTCTCGTCCGGCCTACAACGCGACCGGTCTCAGGGTCGAAATTCCCGTACTCAAAGTGGATTCCTCTATTGTAGGAGTAGAGTCGAAGAATGGGAGTTGGGACGTCTCCTGGCTGCAGGATCAAGTTGGATGGTTGAACGGAACCGCTTATCCCACTTGGAAAGGCAATAGTGTGCTCACGGCACATGTTGTCAATGCCGATGGAAAGGCTGGCGTATTCTCCAAGCTGAAGTCTTTGGGCCTGGGTGAATATATCTTTGTATATAACGCTGGTTATCGCTACACTTACAAAGTGGTCTCCAATGCGATCGTCCAGCCTACGGATAGCAGCGTGATGAAACATGAAGACAAGCCCTACCTGACTCTCATCACATGTGATACCTATGATGAACTGACCCACACTTATCTCCATCGTGTGGCGGTACATGCGGTGCTTGTGGATGTGCGCCCAGTAAAGTAATAGACGTACGAATCAAGACAGGCTGTTCTTTGAAGAACAGCCTGTATCTTTTTAAATCCTGGCTCTATCTCAACCCTTGTTCCTGTTCAGCCATTGTGATCACGTATTCGAAAATTTCCAGTCCTTCGTCGATTTCCTGCTTTGTGATGCAAAGAGGTGGCGCAAGGCGGATCACAGATTTGCCGCAACCTAATAATAACAAACCATGTTGAAAACCGTATTTTTCGACCATATCGCGGATGGCTTCATTCGGCTCCTTGGTGCTTTTGTCTTTGACAAACTCCACGCCGATCATCAAGCCTTTGCCGCGCACATCACCCATCGATGTGTGGCGCGCCTGGATTTCTTCAAGTGCATCTAACGCGTACTGACCGACCTCAGCAGCATTTGCAAGATATCCTTCTTCCAGCAATTCAATGGTTGCCAACGAAGCTGCACAGGAAATAGGATTGCCGCCAAACGTGTTTCCATGAGTCCCTTTGGGCCAGTTCATCACCGATTCACGCGCGATACATGCACCCAGCGGTAAACCAGAGGCAATACCCTTGGCAGATGTGACGATATCCGGCTCGACGCCGGAGTGTTCAATTGCCCACCACTTGCCTGTGCGCCCCATGCCGCTTTGTACTTCATCTGCGATCAACATAATACCGTACTTGTCACACAATTTGCGCAGCGCGGGGAAGAATCCATCCGGCGGGACAAGGTATCCGCCTTCCCCTTGAATAGGTTCGACCAATATGCCTGCGATCTCATCGCCTGGGACATTATGTCCAAATACTTCCTCTTCGATAAAACGTACAACAGTTTCACCATAATCCTCACCCATTTTGCGACATAAGATCGGGCGATATGGATCGGGAAATGGAACGTGTGTCACACCTGGCATGAGCGGGTAGAAGCCGCGATGATAATGAGGCTTGCTCGCGGTAAATGCGACTGAACCCATCGTCCGTCCATGGAACGCTCCGAAAAAACCGATAAAGTTATGGCGCTTAGTATGGAACTTCGCGAGTTTGATCGCGGTCTCGACCGCTTCTGTCCCTGAGTTACACAGAAATGTTTTTGCCGTTTCCTTAAACGGTGCGATCTCATCCAGCTTTTCACTTAATTGGATCCAGCCCTCATGATAAAAATCAGAGGAGATGTGCAGGAATTTTTCAGCTGTTTCTTGGATCGCTTTTACTACTCTGGGGTGGGCATGGCCTGTAGAAAGGACAGCAATCCCAGACATTAAATCAATAAAGCGATTTCCATCTGGGTCCCATGCTTCCACGCCTTTGCCATGATCCATGACAAATGGATACGCACGCGGGTAAGAAGACGAGATAACTTTCTTATCACGCTCGATCAGTGCCTGAGCCTTAGGACCCGGCAAGTTTAACTTGTTCATACGAACTCCTTGCTTGATTTTTAACTTATGGATGCCAATACGTTTCGTGGCGCCCGGTGGTTGAGACGCAAGCGTCGAAACCGGCGCCACGCGGCTTTCTCAGCCGGAAATTGATTCTGTTTAATGAGATCAACTCAACGTAAGACGATCCGCTGTCCACCACTTTGTGACAACCCAGGAGGGTGGCAAGGAGACCACCGCTTGCTTCCTGACCAGCATAGCACTACAGTTCCAGTGCTCTTCGGGAGTCCTGTGGATCATTCGCTCTTCATCCGTGCTAATGCCAATGCGCCGAGAAGACCCGCATCATCGCCCAGCGCAGCTTTTGTAATGACGAGATCATCCAAATAATGAGGATGAAACGTATGCTTCCGTAAACTTTCTTCAAATGGCTTGAAGAGATAATCGCCTACTTGCGAGACACCGCCGCCGAAAATAACAATAGATGGATCAAAAATAGCAAGATAATTTGCAACTGCCATGCCAAGATAATATCCTGCGCGCTCAAACGCGGAGATCGCAAGCGAATCCCCTGCCCATGCCGCGTCTGCGATTTGCGCGGCAGACAGGTCAGGCTGCGCGCGAAGCGTCGATTTTTGTCCCGCGTTTATCTGTTCGTTGACGTACCGCGCGATGGAAGGTCCCGAAGAAAATGACTCGATATGTCCGCGCTGCCCACATCCACAGAGAGGTCCATTTGGGTCGATGAGGATGTGACCAAGTTCGCCTCCCATGCCACGGAAGCCTTGGAGTAAGCATCCATTGGAAATCACCCCTCCTCCAATGCCCGTACTGATTGTGAGATAGACCATATCTTGATGCCCTTTGCCCGCACCATATTTCCATTCGGCGAGACCTGCCATGTTCGCGTCGTTATCAAGATAGGCCGGCACACCGAAATGGTGCGCTAGTTTTGGAGTGAGCGGGAAATTTTGCCATTCTGGAATATTGGGCGTGGCAAGGATCCTGCCTGTATGGGGGTCAAGTGGACCAGGTGATGCAATGCCAATCGCGCCTACTTTTTCTTTCGGCCACACGGCCTCGATAGCTTTTTCCAGCCGGTCATAGACGCCAGACTTATTCGCATGTGAGCGTGTACGTTGATGGACAATGGGTTTGATGCTGTTCGGTTCAAATACAGCAACGCGGATATGAGTTCCGCCGATGTCGACTGCTACAGTGTGGCTCATAGGCGATATTATAACCGACCCCTCTCAGTCCTTATGATGGCTCACGCTTGGCAAGGGTCTCCTGACCTCGTCGAGACAGGTCGCAAGGTCTCACTCGCTCATCTACTCTTTGACTCCCAACAGTTTGAGCAAATTTGGATCTTTTGGAAAGATTACCCGGTTTTTCTTTTTGGAATAGCTCAAGCCGGTCTCTCTGCTAAGTAACTTTGCTAATTCATAGACATCAGACTCGTATTGATCTAAAGGAGTTGAAACCATTACTCCTTCAGGATCTATATGAATTCCTAATCGAGATAGAAGTTTTGCAAATCCAACTGAACTATCAAAAATAGGAAAACCTTGGTAGAACCCAAGTAACTTACAGGGTTCAAGCATCCGTGCCAAGAATTCCTCTTGCAAAGGTAGACCGTCAGTGTTTGAGGAAATGAAGTCTATAGCTCGGCGAATGACTGGCTCTCTATCTCGATACTCCAATTCGTCCGTTGAAAACTGATTATAAAAAGCAGCCAGCTTGGAAGGGTTCCAATAGAAGCTAATATTATTTTGAGACTCTACGACCGGTCTTTCATCAAAGTAAGAATTGTAATTAATACCTAGGACATGTAGTGCTGGAATGAGCGTACTCGTATTGGTAGACATCTGCAATTCCACTTTATCTGTTTGTAGACCCCTGGTTTTGTCATAAATGAGAATGCCATCTTTACCAGATACGTATTCCACCCCATTAACTTTCAATCCACGAAGATCAGAATTGAAAACTAGACGCTTCGAGTTTCGTTCAATTTCAAATCGCATACTATATTTTATCAAGACAGTGAGGTTTCTTAAGCGACTTTGAAAAAGCGCTCAGTCGTCTGCACTCGCCAATTGACTCTTCTTTCTCTCCCTGCTACACTCTTCTCATGGACAATTTGCAAAAGGCAGAAAGAGAACGTTTTGTACGAAACGTTAGAGAGCTCGGCCGCTGGCTTGCGCCTGGTTTAGGTATTAAACGCTGGTTTTTCTTTGTTTTAGGAGGAATAACTCTTCTGGGCTTGGGGCTTGCGATACTTCTTCTTGATCTTTATCGGACCGGTTTTACCAATGAGACCGTTTTGACAATTCTCTACTATGCATCCCTCCGATTCTTGCCGCGTTTTCTGCGTGTGCTGATCTTTAGTGGGGCGGGAATTGGGTTGGTGGCTTATGGCATCTTTCGACTTAACCGCTCGTTGTTGAGACCATTCATTCGTCCGGGGCACGCAGTTGTGGATGAACTTGCCAATTATCGCCGCCGTGAACGCGGTCCACGCATTGTGACCATCGGCGGTGGGCACGGATTGGCAACCCTGCTACGCGGTTTGAAAACCTACACACGCAACTTGACGGCAATCGTCACTGTTGCAGATGATGGCGGATCATCGGGGCGGTTACGCGAGAGTTATGGAATTCTTCCTCCAGGCGATATTCGCAATTGTCTCGCTGCTCTTTCCAATGATGAACAAATGCTCACACAACTGTTCCGCTATCGATTCAGCGGTTCAGGTTCAGGTGGCTTGGATGGACATTCCTTTGGGAATCTATTCCTTACCGCGCTGGCAGAGATTACAGGGAGCTTCGAAGAAGCCATCGCCGAATCTGGCAGAGTGCTCTCTGTAAGTGGACGCGTACTTCCATCCACATTGCGGGATGTGAAACTAGTCGCAGATATGCAACTGCCTAATATACCGAATCAAGTTCGGGTGCAGGGGGAAAGCACCATCCCGAAATGGGCGGGACGTGTCCGCCATTTGTGGCTTGAACCAAATGACGCGCCAGCTTTTCCTCCTGCTTTGAAGGCGCTCCTCAATGCTGATCTCATTGTTGTGGGACCTGGTAGTTTGTACACGAGTCTTTTGCCCAATCTGCTGGTGCAGGATTTGCTTGGCGCGATCAAAGCCAGCCGGGCGCTAAAAATATACGTTTGTAATATCGCAACGCAATTCGGCGAAACAGATCTGTATTCATGTGATGATCACATCCGTGCGTTGGAAGAACATGTGGGGGATAATCTATTTGACAAAATCTTGTGTAACGATAATTATGAGGGTCAACTCAATGCAGGTTCACAATGGGTGCGCGCCGATGAAAAGACACAGGCAGATGCACGAGTGTATTGTTCGGATCTGTCGGATGCGGCTTATCCATGGCGACATGATTCAGCCAAACTAGCGCGAACCTTGATTGAGATCCTTGATGAATACACGGGACCTTTGACATAAAGTTACATTTGTCATTATTTTTTCTCAAAATTCTGTGTGATACAATCGTTTTGTATACTTCATCACAAAGAATAAATCTCGGAGGTTTGAAATGGCTGTAAAAGTAGGTATTAACGGATTTGGGCGGATTGGGCGTCAGGTGCTTAAGGCGATCCGCGATCAATATCCAGACGAACTCGAGGTGGTAGCCTTCAATGACATCGGCGATATGAAGACCATGGCCCACCTCCTCAAATATGACTCGAACTATGGTCGCTTCAATGGAAAAGTTGAAGTTGCTGATGAGGGACTCTTAATTGACGGCAAGAAGATCAAGGCTTTCAAAGAGACTGACCCTGCTGCGATCCCCTGGGGTGATTTGGGTGTAGATATTGTCATTGAGTCTACCGGATTGTTCACGATCAAGGAAGATGGCGTGAACAAAAAAGGCAAGACCGTCAAAGGCGCAGTCAATCACATCAAAGGCGGTGCAAAGAAAGTCATTATTTCCGCACCGGCGGAAGGCGAAGATTTGACAATTGTGCTGGGGGTCAATGAAGATAAGTATGATCCCAAGGTCCATCATGTTGTCTCCAATGCTTCCTGCACCACGAATGGTCTCGCTCCTGCGGTGAAAGTTGCCCATGATAATTTCAAGATCGTGCGCGGTTTCATGACCACGATCCATTCCTATACAAACGATCAAAAGATCCTTGACTTGCCGCACTCTGATCTGCGTCGGGCTCGCGCCGCCGCCATGAACATCATCCCTACTTCAACCGGCGCAGCAAAGGCTTTGAAGCTTGTCATCCCCGACATGGCTGGCAAACTCGATGGTTATTCCTTGCGCGTACCCACCTCGACGGTTTCTGTCATCGACTTGACCGCTGAATTCGAGGTTGCGACCACAACCGAAGAACTGCGCCAGTGCTACCGCGAAGCCGCCCAACTGCCGCGCTTCAAGGGCATCCTGCAGGCTGTGGACGAGCCACTCGTTAGCATTGACTATAAGGGCGACCCACACTCCTCATCTGTTGACCTGCCATTTACTCAGATGCTTGGCAAGGAAAAGAGCACGTTCGCCAAGATCGTTGCCTGGTATGATAACGAATGGGGTTACTCCTGCCGCACAGCCGATCTCGCGGCGATGATGGCTAAGAATCTATAGTGTAAACAGGTATACAGGTAAACACGTGGGTACTTGTATACCTGTCTACTTACCTATCTCATGAACAAGAAAACCGTAAAAGACATTGACCTCAAGGGCAAACGTGTCCTCATGCGCGTGGACTTCAACGTTCCCATGCAGGATGGCAAAGTGACGGATGACAAGCGCATCAAAGCTTCATTGCCAACGATCAAATATGTTTTGGATCAAGGCGCGTCGCTGATGTTGATGAGTCACCTGGGAAGACCGAAAGGCGGTCCAACCCCGGAATTCAGCCTGCGTGCCGCTGCCGAAGTATTAGCTTCCCATTTGGGAATTCCCGTTAAGATGGCGCCCGATTGTGTCGGTTCCGAAGTCGAAGCGATGGCGAAAGAGTTGAAGCCCGGCGAAGTGCTTATGCTGGAAAATACGCGCTTCCACGCGGGCGAAGAGAAAAACGATCTGGAACTCGCGAAACAAATGGCTGCACTGGGAGACGTTTATGTGAACGACGCGTTTGGCTCAGCTCATCGAGCACATTCCTCTACAGAAGGCGTTGCCCGTTTTCTGCCCGCGGTCTCTGGTTTCCTTATGGAACAGGAATTGGAATATCTCGGCCGCGCGGTTGCGAATCCTGAACATCCATATATTGCGATTCTCGGTGGTGCAAAGATCAGTGACAAGATTCTCGTCGTTGAAACCTTACTCGCTAAAGCGGACAAGTTAATCGTCGGTGGCGGCATGGCAAATACATTCCTTGCCGCAAAAGGACTCAATATGCAAGATAGCCTCGTGGAAGAGTCCTCGCTTGAAACCGCGAAATCGATCATGGCGAAAGCGGACGATAAGTTGATCCTGCCAGTGGATGCGGTCATCGCGGATAAATTCGAGGCAGAAGCGAACACTCAAGTCGTTGATGTGGATAAAATTCCCCCTGGCTGGCGTATGATGGATGTCGGTCCGAAAACGCTTGAGCTTTATAAGCAAGCCTTGAACGGAGCTAAGCTCATTGTTTGGAATGGCCCCGTGGGTGTCTTTGAGATGCCAAAGTTTGCTGAAGGGACATTTGCTCTCGCGAAGTTGCTGGCAGAATCAGGCGCAACCACTGTGATTGGTGGTGGCGATTCCGCGAGCGCAGTCAAGAAAGCGGGAGTTGCAAAGCAAATGACTCACGTGTCAACTGGCGGCGGTGCATCGCTTGAATTTTTGGAAGGAAAAGAATTACCCGGCGTTGCCGCGTTGATGGATAAATAAATCCTAGGAAAAAGTCTAACCTCAAAGGACACAAAGAGCACAAAGGTTAAAATCTATTCTCCTTCGTGACCTTTGTGTCCTTTGTGGTTAAAAAGGAAACTTTTATGCGTACACCCCTTGTTGCTGGAAACTGGAAAATGAATAAGACTGTCGTGGAAGGCCGCGAGCTGGTCTCTGCGATGAGCGCAAAACTGCGCGAAATCCCCAATGTCGAAAAAGTTTTGTGTCCACCCTTCATTTCGATCCCTGTGTTAGCTGCGATGCTCGAAGGCTCTGGTATCGGTCTCGGCGCGCAGAATATGCATTGGGAAGAGAAAGGTGCGTTCACTGGAGAGATTGCGCCGAGTATGGTGAAGGAATTCTGCAATTACGTGATCAGTGGTCACTCCGAGCGCCGGGCTTATTTTGGCGAAACAGATGAAACTGTGAATCGAAAAGTTTCCACCGCCATCAAGTTCGGACTCATGCCAATTGTTTGTGTGGGTGAGACTCTGGATCAATACGAATCAGGGCTTACGTCTGAAGTTGTCCGCCGTCAAATAAAAGTTGGCTTGGCTGGAATTGATCCCGTTGATCCCGCTAGCGTGAGGCGAATCATCGTTGCCTACGAGCCTGTTTGGGCGATAGGGACGGGAAAAGCCTCCAGCGGAGAAAACGCGAATCAGGTGCATGCTCAGGTCATTCGTCCGGCGTTGACTGATCTGTTTGGAACAGAAAACGCCGCGTTGATCCGAATCCTGTATGGTGGGTCGGTGACTGCATCCAATGCATCTGAATTTTTTGCGTATTCTGATATTGACGGAGCGTTGGTTGGCGGCGCCAGTCTCAAGCCTGATGAATTCGTAGCGATCACAAAAGCTGCCCAACGTTAATGTCATTGCGAGGAACGTTCTTCGCGACGAAGCAATCCCCGAATTCAATGGAGATTGCTTCGCTCACTAACATTCGCTCGCAATGACGGGTTGACACGTGACCCAACTCTTAGGTCTAGTCTGGTTTATCCTTATGCTCGTGCCGCTGATCGTGCTTCAGCGGATTTTGCATCGCGAGATACAAGCCGTATTTTTGATTTTGACGCGCGACATCAGATTGACAATGGGAATCTTCTCGATTCTCTTTTTGCCAGGTGTGTTTTTACATGAGTTGAGTCATTTTGTAGTGGCGAAAATTTTGCAGGTGCGAACTGGAAAGTTTTCCATATTTCCGCAATCTTTACCCGATGGACGTTTGCAACTTGGCTATGTCGAGACCGCTAGAGCAGATGTAGTACGTGATTCGTTGATTGGTGCTGCACCACTGATTGTTGGAACTCTTTTTGTTGCCTATGTTGCAATCTATCAATTGCAATTGCGTGTGTTGTGGGATGTCTTCCGCAATGGACAATTCGATTTGTTCTGGATGGGGGTGCGGGCTCTGCCGCGCGTAAAGGACTTTTATCTCTGGTTTTATCTTGCCTTTGCAGTCAGTAGCACCATGATGCCGTCGGAATCTGATAGTCACGCCTGGCTGGAGTTGCTGATTTCAATAGGTGTGTTAATTTCGATTGCCTTATTGGTTGGTGCGGGTCCATGGATGTTAAGTAACATTGCTCCCCGCCTCAGCAACTTTCTAAGTTCTGTTGCAGTGATCTTTGGTTTGAGCGGGTTTGTGCATGTTTTATTGATTTTGCCAACGGCGTTAATTCATAAATTATTAGCACGTGGCACTGGGGTGGATATAGCGTAAAAGCTATTGATAATGCCACGGAATGCGCAGGCAGCCTTAAACGCTTTATTATCTCTGCTCAGCGTGTCACATATTTAATTTTCCCGTTAAACACGTTTAACCAAATACTATATCCAAAGGAGATCCCAAATTATGAATATAGGGGATAAACAAGAATTTAAGTCAGTTGCAGTAATCGTTGCCCATCCAGATGATGAAACCTTATGGGTGGGTGGAACCATTCTGAGTCAACCTTCATGGCATTGGTTTGTTATAGCTCTTTGTCGGGCCAGCGATCTAGACCGTGCTCCCAAGTTCTTTCAAGCCCTGAAAGCGTTGGGCGCTGAGGGTAAAATGGGTGATCTGGACGATGGTCCGGAACAAAACCCTCTGTCTGAAAATGAGGTTCAGCAAATGATCTTACAACTATTACCCCGAAAGCACTTTGACCTCATTATTTCCCATAATCCTGCCGGAGAGTATACTCGTCATCGCAGACATGAGGAAATTGGTAAAGCTGTGATAACGCTTTGGAATGATGGGATGCTCACTGCCAATGAACTTTGGATATTTGCATATGAAGATGGAAGAAAACAATATCTTCCAAAGCCAATAAAAACTGCGGGCATCTACCGCGTCTTGCCCGAGACAATTTGGCAGAGAAAATATAATCTTATCACTGAAAGCTATGGTTTTGGAAAAAACGGCTTTGAAGCAGAAACAACACCTCGGGCAGAGGCATTTTGGCAATTTACAAATTCAAGTAATGCGAAACAGTGGCTAGATAACAAGGTGTTTGAACATGAAAGTTCTACTGTTATATGATTACCCTCCACCTCCTGCAGGACTGTCTACTCAAGGAGATTTGCTATATAAAGGCCTGCTAGAATTGGGGATTGAGGCTCATGCGGCTCATTTTGAATCCGCTCCGGAGAAGGAATGGTACTATCGTTGGTTCAAACCAGATATCGTCGTTGGTGTTGGCTATTGGGGGCATACTCCTCAACTGGTGCTTCATCCTCAGCAATATGGTGTTCAACCAGTGCCATGGCTGGTTGCAGATGGATATGTTGCCAACTACCGTGAAGTACTGAATGCATTGCCCTTGATCCTGGTCACATCTAATTGGGTGAAGGAAGTGTATATTCGGGATGGGATTAAAGGCGATAATATCGAAGTGTTACCGGTAGGCTGCAACACCGACGTATTTAGACCGTATGAAAAAAATGATGAAAAGATAACAACCATAAGAGAGATACTGGGTATTTCCCCGGAGGAGTTGCTGATTCTAACGGTTGGGGGTGATGCGGCTTCAAAGGGGGCTCAGGAAGTCTTACAGGCATTGGGGAGCATTGATAGCAAGGCTCCCAATTGGAAATATGTTTGCAAGGTGTGGCCTCAAGCCCGGACGAAGTATCAGAATGTGACTGATTTACAAATCGCTGCGCAGTTGGGAATTGAAAAGAAGGTCAATTTTATCACTTATACGACTTCACGAAATATTATGCCTTATCTAGTTGGGGCATGCGATATTTATGCGGCGCCATCTCGCTTAGAAGGTTTTGGTATGGCACAGGTGGAAGCCGGTGCTTGTGCGAAACCGGTCATTGGGATCAAAGCCATGGGTATGCTCGATACACTGATCCATGTTGAAACTGCCTTTTTAGCAAATATTGCACAGGAAGTTGTCCTAAACGAAGCTATTTTGGGCAAGGAATCAGGCTTTAAAAACAAACGCAAGGTCGTATTTCAACCTCCACGAACTGCAGAATATCGAGCCAGTGTTGATGATATTGCCAACGATTTGATGACACTCATGACTGATCCAGCCTTGCGCGAAAAAATGGGTCAGGCTGGCAGGACGCGTGTTGTGAAAAATTTTGATTACCGCGTGGTAGCCAAACGGTTTGTGGAAATCGTTCACGAAAAATTGGGAATAAATTAGGTATTCTATTTATGAAAACTACGCTTGGGCAGGATATTCAAGAGGCGAAACAGGCTGCGCTCGAAGTGTTGCTTCATAATATGAAAGGGCCATATCAGGGACTGCCTCGTGCGGCTGGATGGGGATACCCAGAGCCCTATACCAGAGACTTGATGATTTCACTCCTGGGCATTGGGGTTTCTGGAAATGAGGAATTAATTGAGAGCATACGGAAAGTTCTGGAAACATTGGCAAAAAATCAGACAGAGCATGGTCATATCCCTTCATTGGTTCATGATAAAGATGATCGTGGAGCAAGTGATACCACACCGTTGTTTTTGCTGGCGCTTGGCATGTTTAGGAGATTGACTGGTGAAAAGAGCTTCCTCAAAAATGCTGCCCAGAGAGCCTTGATCTGGATGGCATATCAAAGCCCTGCGGACAACTATCTGGTGGCACAACAGCCAACGAGTGATTGGCGTGATGAACAATGGGTGATGGGCTATGGGCTCTATGTGAATACTCTTGTCTATAGCTATCTCCGCCTTTTTAAGCAATATGAAGAAGCAGATCAGTTGCTAAAGCAAATGAAGCATTTTACAGTCACAGGAGGCATAATCCATCGTCATGTTCATGAGGGACTTGTGGTGCCTCATAAGCCTTATTTTGCCCTCTGGTCCTATAAAGTTTATAGCAGTGAGCGTTTCGATCTGTTGGGGAACAGCCTGGCCATTCTCTCCGGCCTTGCCTCACCAAGCCGGGCAGAGGAGATGATCGATTGGAT